>Ga0082335_1000248_pt1 | contig 142122 bp, 120 predicted proteins | sample Subgrocontami58m_FD_72375 | JGI IMG/M metagenome (GOLD analysis project Ga0082335, IMG submission 72375) | Subsurface groundwater microbial communities from S. Glens Falls, New York, USA - GMW37 contaminated, 5.8 m (SPADES assembly) (version 2) ...
CAACTAAAACTGCACGGTGTCATCGCAGTGAATTGAAATCGATCCCAACATGCATCGGAGTTAAGTCGATCAAATACAGCAAGATACAAACAATGAGCCGATCAACGTTGGGACAGTAGTGTTTTTCAATTTCTAATTTTCAATGCTTTCCTTTCTCAACCATATATCTCCGGCGCACCCGGCGGCCGCGTCTTCCAGCGCCGATGAATCCAGAGCCATTGATCAGGATAACGGCGCACATAGTCTTCGACGACTGAAGTAAACGATTGCGTCAAGCGGCGCACGTCGTCGTCTTCGTTGCCGGTGCGATCGATTGCGAGCGGGGGGTCCATCTTCAGCAGAAAGCGTCCGCGTTCTTTATCCCAAGGCGCAAAAACCGGCAGCACATCGGCGCCGGTGCGCAGCGCGAGCTTGGCCAGCATGAACGTCGTTGACGCCGGCACGCCAAAGAAATCAACGAAGATTGCTTCGCGGTCGAGCGTGTTCAGGTCCACCAAAATTCCCAGCGAGCCGCCCGTCTGCATGATCTGCAGCATCTCGCGCGCGGCAGAAGTTTTGTCGATCGTCCGATTGCCGAGCCGTGTGCGCGCGCGGTCAATCAGCGCTTCAATTTTCGGATTATCGATCGGGCGCACCAGAAAGCTCAACGGATGTCCGAACAGCGAGAGGGCAAAACTGGTAAGTTCCCACGCGCCTACGTGACCCGTGAACAGGATCACGCCACGGCCGCTGCGCTGCGCGGCATCGAGGTGTTCAAGGCCCTCGCAATCGATGATGTGTTTCAGAGTCTCCGGCCTGGCATTCGCGAACTGGCTGAACACCCCTAGCAGTCTTCCCAAATTCTGAAAGCAACCGCGCAGCAGGCGCCGGTGCTCGCTCGCGCTCAACTCGGGAAACGCCAGACGCAGATTGCGTTCGCCGGTTCGTCGCATCCGTTCGGAAAAATAATAAGCGCAGCCAGCCAGGCTTGAGCCGACGCGCACACTCAAGCGCAGCGGCAGCGCGCCAAAGCCGGCGAGCACCAGTCGGGCAGTCGCGTATTCCAACCTTGTTTGCAGGTTCGATTTGCTCATCAGCGCGAGAAGGACAGTCTAGAGTCTGGAGTCCCGAGTCTCAAGTCCTGTCACCCATCGACGCTCTCTGATATATTCTGAACGCAACCGGCGGCAGTTCCGTATTGAATGTTCAGAAGGCCCTGCGGCTATCGTCTCTCCTCGCCGGAAAAGCAAACTGATGGTCGAGAGTATTCAGAATAAATGCCGGATCCTGATCGTTGAGAGCTGCGACGAAGCGCGTAAAGGCTTGGCGCAAGCGCTGAGCGCGTTGGGTCACGATGTGACTGCCGCCGGCGAGCGCGCAGAGGCTTTGGCGCGTGAGGATTTGGCGGAGTTCGATCTGGTTGTCAGCGATCTCGACGACATCGAGCCCTCGGCCGCGCCTAACAAGACTGCTGATATCGTCAAAGCATTCAAGATTGGTGTCACCAACTCGCAGACGCGGCGGGCCATCGCGTGCATCCGCGAAATAATCAAAACGACGCTCTCGTTTAAACGACAATGCATCGACACGCCGGAGCAAATTACTCACGTGCGCGAAAAGATCGATCTCGAACTGCCCAGCGATCTGACTCTGATGAACGCGGTACTCGAATATCTGCTCGACCGCGTGGGCCGTCTGGGCCTGATCAAAGTCGAGCAGTCGAACCTGTTCGTCGCCCTCGACGAAGCATTTGTGAACGCGGTCAAGCACGGCAATCGAAACGATCCGACAAAGTTGCTGCGCGTCACTGCTGAACTGTCACCGCGCGAAGCGGTCTTCACGGTGGAAGACGAAGGCGAAGGGTTTGACGTGCAAGAGATTCCCGATCCGCGCGATCCGGCCAACCTGTTCAAGTCTTCGGGGCGCGGCGTCCTGCTGATCTACAACATCATGGACGAGGTTGAATACAGCGAACGGGGTACGCGCCTGAAAATGGTGAAGCGGCCACAACCGGCCGGAAATTGAAAAGTGAAAATTGAAAATTGCAAATTTCAGATCTAAGCGGATCGACGTTGGCTGATTTGCAAGTTGTTTAGTCTGCTCCTTTCATGCGCGCGTACTTCTAATTTGCACTTCTCAGTTTGCAATTTCTAATTTGCAATGTCGTTCTTAGACAACAGGGGAAACAGCAGAGCGTCGATTCGCAGCCTCCTTCTGCTCGCGTTGACAGCCGGAGTCCCGCGAATTATCGGCGCGCTCTTTGTGCACAAGGAGCCCTTCGGCGACGGCTATTGCTACCTCGAGCAGGTGACGATGATGCGAGGCAAGATCGTCACCGGCAATATGGCGATCGAAAATCTCTACGGATTTTGGCTGCCGCTATATCAGTTCTTTTGCTCGATTGTCTCGGTTCCAGTTAACCAACCTGTTTACGTTAGCAGGTTGGTCGCGGCGTCGGCGGGAACCGGCATTTGCGTCCTGGTATATTTATTCAGCTACGTGCTGACTTCAAGCCAGCGAATATCGCTCGCAGCTTTTCTGACGATCGCGTTCAATCCTTTTCATATCGAGTATTCCTTCTCGGCGATGACGGACATCCCGCATGCGCTGCTGGTGATGCTGTGCCTATACTTTGTGATCACGGATCGCTGGAAACTGGCCGCGCTGATGGGCGCCGCAGCCTGTCTGATTCGACTGGAGAGTTGGATGCTGCTCTTGCTGGTGCCGGCGCTCCAGATCATCAGACGGCGGACGTGGCCAGTGCTGACCGTGCTGATCCTTTCAGCGGGTCCCGCGATTTGGTTGTTCATCTGCTGGAAAACAACCAGGGATCCACTTGCGTCCTTCCACGCCCACAATCAGTACATGCTCGCGCGACTTATCGCGCATCCTGAATTCAATCGGCTGACGCTTGATCGAATCTGGCTAGATGCGAACCGGCTCGCTTACGGGATGAACGTGGCGGTGCTGGTTGGATGCCTGGCGGCGCTCTTGTTCCTTTATCGTAGTTGGCGCAAGAGTGGTGGTCTCAGCGAATGGCTCAAAGTCACGGACCTTTTCGTTTGCGCGTCGTTCTTTTTCGCGTACTTCAGCTTCATCGTGTTTACTTATGTGACGAAGAACAATACCGACATCTGGCCGCGGTATGGCTTGATTCTGTTTGCGCTAGGCTTGCCGCTACTCGCGTACTCAGCACAGCAAGTCTTCAAACGAACTTCAACGCTGGCGCACGCGGCGCTTGGCGTTGCTATGGTGATGGGTCTGTTGCAAGTCAAAACTCAAACAGAGGATCTGGCGCGATTCGTGACGCAGAAGACGCGGCCTGAAACAATCGCGAACGTCCTGAGACGGGAATACGCCGCCGATCCGACGATCAAGATTTTCTGCGACAGCCCTGAAGTGCGGATCATTTCGCGCATCCCGGGTGACCACTTCTATCATTCTTTTTTTGATAATGTTCCGAAAGACCGGGAGGGCTTCATCGGATTCCTGCGCGCGAAGGGAATAAAGTTTCTGGTGATACCGGAAGAGACTGAAACCTCAACGCCCAGTCAGTTGTTTCCGCCCGGCAGCGTGCGAGGCACCGGCGCGTTCGAAGATGTGATCCCGCCACCGGACGACCGGCGCGCTGACAGTCTTTATCGAGTGCGAATGCAATGACAAATGCCAAATGGAAAATGCCAAATGGAAAATCGCTATTTTCTGTTTGGCGCTGGTGGCTGCCGCCCGCGGCGATCTCTCTGATCCTCATCCTGGTTTTCGTCGATCCGTTCATTGGAGATTGGGATGCGCTGGAGTACACGGGTAGCGCGCTGCGCGGATATCCCTCGTCGATGGCCCTGGGGCGAAGCCTGTTCATTCTTGGTAATCACGCGCTTTACGTCGTCGCCCACGCGGCCTTCAATCTTCCACCTCGGCAAGCCTATCTGCTGTTCAAGTACCTGGTTGTCGCGCAGGGTCCACTGACAGTCGTCGCTTGCTGGATACTGACTCGCGATCTCACTCACTCGCGTCACGCCGCCACGATAGCCGCGCTGCTGGTTACCTTTTCGCCGGTGTTTGTGATCTACAGCGGTCAGGTGATGACCGATGTTCCCGCGCTGCTGCTGCTGACCGTGGCGCTGATCGTCCATCTGCGCGGACTGCAAGAGCAGAGAGTCTGGTTGGTTATGTTGGGCGCGGCGCTGCTTGGCGCGGGCGTTAATCTGCGCGAGTCCGTCGGCTTCTTCGGTCCGTGGTTGGTCTTCGCGCCATTTATTTGCGGCTGGCGACTGAACTTTCGAGGGGTGTTGCTGGTCGTGATGTCGTGCGTGATTTTTCTGATTTTCGCGCTGGCACCGTTCGGCTATTGGTTTTTCTTTGATCCGAACTATCGCGCGGCCTGGTACGGCTGGCGCGAATCGATGCGCGCGGAAAGTGCGCTTCACCCAATTTCGATCCGCACCGTTTGGCCATGGCTCGTTTTCTTTCTCGCCACGTCGCCGCTGGTCCTGCTCACTTTGCCGCTGGCTGCGGTCCGCGAATGGCGTCAACGTAAACTTTCTCCGTTGCTGATGCTGGCGGCGGTGGGACTGTTTGCAAACTTGCTGATGCTTTTGAATTACGGCACCGCGATCGGCTGGCGCTATCTTTCGACGGGCTTGCCGGCGCTCGTTCCGTTGACGGCGAACTATTTGGTTCAGTCACTCGCCACGCGCCTGGGCACAGCGCGTCGGGCGTTCATCGCTACGGCCGCCGCGATCGCTCTGATCGCTGTTTGTTTCGGAGCTTACTTGTCGCCGTTGCGGAGTGCTGCGATGAAAGTGAGAGCCGCCGCGAAAGAATACAATCGAGATTTGGCGAAGCTTCCACCCGACGCGGTGATGATCTCTGGCGCTCAGACAGTCGCGGTAATGTATTGGCGCAGCATAGGCGAGGGTAAATGGGATGTGATCGGACCCGGAGCAGGCTGGCCGGGATCGCAACTCGGTTCAGTAATTGTTAATTACTTGAATCAGGGTCGGCGCGTTTTTCTCGACGCCGATCCGCGCTGGTGGCAGCCGTGCGGCTGGCATGTTCGCGAGATCAGAGATCTCGCCGGCGTCGAAACGCGGTTTCACTTTCGTCAAGTCGCGCCCACCGTTTTTGAAATTCGACCGATTGATGATCCATCAGCGAAGGATCAACCTCATCTGGAAACGTTATTGCCTGAGAACAGACCTGAGGAAGTGAAGAAGTGCTTCAGTGCCGAGTGAAGGCTCACGCCGATCTCAATTGCACCACGGTCGTATGCGCGGGCACAAAATATTCGCCCTTGGTGGGGTACAGGTCGGCTTGCCATTGCGGCTTGTGGGAAATCCACGCGTCGATTGAGGCGGCGTCGGCCGGCCGCGCGAACAAGTAACCTTGTCCGTACTGACAGTTCAGCTTGCGAAGTTGCGCCAACTGTCCCAGCGTCTCAACGCCCTCGGCAACGACGTCCATGCCCATGTTGTCCGCGAGCGAAACGATGGTGCGCACGATCTCGATATTCTCGGCCGCTTCACCGATGCGTCCGACGAACGAGCGGTCGATCTTTAGGGTGTCCAGCGGGAAGCGGTGCAGATACCCAAGGGAAGAATAGCCGGTGCCAAAGTCATCGATGCTCAGTTGCACTCCCAGGGCCTTCAGACGCTTGAAGAATTGCGCGGCCAGCTCGGCGTTTTCCATCACGACGCTCTCAGTGATTTCCAGTTTCAGGTACCGCGCGTCGACGTGAGTCTCTTCAAGTATCTGCTGAATTTGACCGACGAGATCGGGCTCGGCGACCTGCTTGCCGGAAAGGTTGACGCTCATGAAGAGCTGTCGATGCGCCGGCGAAGTCCATTGCCATTGGGCAAGTTGCTGGCACGCACGCTTGAGAATCCACAAGCCAATCGGCGCGATCATGCCGGTATCTTCGGCGAGAGAGATGAAATCGACGGGATTGATAAAGCCGCGCTCGGGGTGCTGCCAGCGAATCAGCGCTTCAAAGCCGGCGAGCTGGCCATTCTCCAACGAAACGATCGGCTGATAGTAAACGCGCAACTCCTCGCGATCGAGTGCGCGCCGCAGGTCGTTCTCCATTTGCAGCAGATAGACTGCCCGTGCGTGCATTCCTTTGTCGAAGACTTCGTAACAGGCTTTGCCTTGCGCCTTGGCGCGATACATCGCGGTGTCGGCGTCGCGCAGCATGTTCTCGGGATAATCGTACCCGGTCGAACTCAGCGCAATGCCGATGCTGGTCGTCGTAAAGACTTCGTGGCCGCTGAGGTTGAAAGGCGAGTCCAGCTTTTCCTGTATGCGTTTGGCCATGTTCGTGGCTTCCGCAGAGTTGGGAATGCCGTCAAGTAGAATTGCAAACTCGTCGCCGCCCAGCCGCGCGACCATGTCGACTTCGCGAATGCAGCTTTCCAATCGGCGCCCATCGCGATCAGCAACTGGTCGCCGATCGTGTGGCCCAGACTGTCGTTCACGTTCTTGAAACGATCCAGGTCAAGAAACAGGACTGCAAACTGATAATCTTCAGACTGCTTGGCGCGTTCCATAACGAATTTCAAGTTTTCAGCCAGCAGCGCTCGATTCGGCAGATTTGTCAGCGCGTCGTGAAACGCCGCGTGCCGAAAATGATCCTTGCTCTCTTGTAGTTGGGCTCCGATGCGTTCCTGCTCGGCGATGTGGCGACTCAATTCTTCCACATGATGCTCGGCCTGTTCGGCACGTTCGCGTTCAGCCTCGGCCCGCGCCTTCTCAGCTTCGGCACGCTCTCGTTCAGCCTGCTCAGCGTGTTTCGCGGTCTCTCTAATCTCGTCAAGATACTTGTGGTAGGTGAAATAGACGATTGCGATGACCGGGGCGCCGACGATCAGAACAGTCAGGCCGACTTTTTCCACCGAGTTCGCGCCGAATGCGGCCACGCCGGCGCCGACCAGGTAAGTGATCGACGTCCACATATAGTGCGTCTGCCAGGTGCGCCAGATCGATTCGCCCGTCTTGAGCGCCAGACCAATCGCGCAGATACCGCTGTTCGCGAAATACTGCACCATGGCCATCGTGGCGATGGCGGCGATGAAGGATGACCACTCGAGAGATCTCAGATGCGCGATCGGTCCAAAGAATAACTGCAGCGCGACGACGGTTAGGAACGTCGAGCAGGCCATCATCGCTGAGTTGAAGGCGACGACCCGCGGGGTCTTGCTGATGTGCAAGCCTGAGAACAAACCTTCGACCGCAGCCACCAGGATTCCGGCGAAGCCCCCGTAAAGCAGCAGCACGAGAAAAATGAAAGTGTCTGAGACAGTGACGCTGGTATTGACTCGCGGGATCTGAATTGAGAAACGCGAACTGACCAACATCATCACGGCGGTAAGGAGCAGGAACCGCAGATCGAATTGCGGTCGCGGCAGCCAGACGGCCGAGAAAGCCATCGCCGCGACGCCGAGGACCACTACCATCCACTTGTACGGATTCGCGAGATTCTGCTTACTGGTAAGTTGTGCGGTTGCTTCCACGATCTTTGTTCCTGGCAGCGGGTCCTAACGTAGGTAGATCGTTTCGTAGTGGCTGTGGAATGCGTAGCCAGCCTTTTCATAGAAGGCCAGAGCCTTCTTGTTTTCCTGATTCATGGTCAGGCAGATCGACTTGTGCTCCCTCAGCAGAATCGATCCTAACTGGTTAAGGCAGCGCTGTCCGTATCCATTTAGTCTCTCTTCCGGGTGCACGTGAATGCCTTCGAGATAGACTGCTTCAGGCGTCTCGGCAATCACGTCGGCTTTGAAGATGAGCTTGCCGTCAGGAACCCAGACCCAAACGCGACCCTGTTCGATTCGCCGCGCGGTGCGTTGGCGAAAGCCGGCCGGATCCTTTTGCAGCGGATTGGTTCCGCCTTCCTTGAGGGCCATCATGGCATTCACCTTCATCACTTGTTCGAGATCGCTGAGCGTGGCTGGCTGCAGTTCCTCCACTGCATCCGGCAAAAGCACGGGCTCTCGTTTCTCCAACAGCAACTCGCCGCAGATCAGGCGCGGCCTTTCTTCGGCGTTAGCGTAATGTCTCCAGAACTTATTGATTGTGTCCCGCTCGCCTCTGATCAAATACGCGTTGTCACAGTTACGCGCCAGACGTGCAAAGCCCGCGAGCGAAGCTTCGGTGCGCGCCTCGATTATCGTCGCGTGGCCAACCAGGGCAACTCCTTCCAGTTGGCCACATCTGCTGCGGCAGGCGTAGAACGAACCTCGATTGGCAGGGCTGACCATTCCGTTGTCGCGGATCAGGCTGGCCATATAGACCGTGTGAAGCGGCCTTAGGGCAAGGAAGTCAAGCACTTCAGATTCGTCTTGCTCGCTGAGTTCACTGATGCTGCAGTGATCGCGTGCGTCCGCGATCGGATTGAATGTGACTTCTGACTCGTAGCGCATTACTGTGACGGCCATGACTGTTCCTCTGTCGCTTCGTCTTCCCGATTAGTTTGGAATCTGCTTCCCCAAATAGTTTGGAACTTGAAAAAGAGAGCGCCGGGCTCATGCCGAGCCGGCGCCCTCAGTCCACAGCCTTACTGCGGGTCGCCATCGATCATCATTTTGTTGGCCATGGCTTGTACCGCGGCATCACCGAGCACGACACCGTCACCCAGCACGACACCGTCGCCGAGGACGACGCCGTCGCCGAGGACCACGCCATCACCCAGCACAACGCCGTCACCGAGCACGACCCCACTGCACCAGATGGTGCCGTCGCCCAGCACCACACCGGCGCTGGTGAATATTGTGTCTCCGAGAACGACACCATCGCCGAGCACGACACCATCACCGAGCACGACGCCGTCACCGAGGACAACGCCGTCGCCCAGCACCACACCATCGCCTAGCACGACGCCCCGCGCATAGAAGGTTTGATAGTTTGTCTCGAGGGCTGATCCGGTCGCATACCAATGCTTCAAGATGATGCCCTGAGACCACGTGAACGTCTGGCCGGCAATAGTTGTTTGCGGCGTCGGCGCCGAGCCCGTCAGCATCGCGCTATCCTGCGGAGTGCTCGACGTCAGATTGGTCTTGACTAACTTCGCCAGTCGCACGGCTCCTTCGACGTTCACTTCGCCTGTGCCTTGCTCGAGCATGTTGAAGCCCGGTAGCGGATCGGCCGTGTACATCAAGGCCATCTTGACCATATTCGGCGTCAGTTTAGGATTGGCTTGCAGCAGGAGCGCGGCTGAGCCCGCGACTATTGGCGTGGCCATCGAGGTGCCGCTCAAGTACATCATTTTTTTGTTGTCTGAATCATCCACGCCGGCATCGAGCTGCGGATAGTGACTGACGAGATAATTCGGCTCTCCCCCCAAGTCAGATTCGGCAAAGATCGTTTTGTTACCTGGCGCGACTAGATCCGGCTTGAGCAGATTGTCGTAATGGCGGATGCCGTTTGCGTCGGTGTAGGAACTGCGGGTCGGACCGCGAGAGCTGTAAGTTGCCACGCCATCATCGCTGTGCGCATTCGTGCCATAGGTGTTCGCCGCGCCAACCGTGATGACTGAAGGCTCGTTGCCGGGCGAATGGATCATTCCGTAGATCTTGTTGCCGTTGGCATCCTTGCCATTGTTGCCGGCCGCCGCTACGACCACTATACCGGCGTCAACCAGCGCGCGCGCGGCGCGACACACCGGATCGTTCTGGTAAGAACTGATAGCCGGCGCGCCCAGACTCATGTTGACAATCTGAATCCCGTATTTGACGGCGTTTGTAGGATTGGACGAGCTCAACGCTTTGGTCGGATCCGCCGGACTAAGAATCCAGTTCAGCGCGCTCAGCAGGTTGGCAGTCGTGCCGCTACCTTCCGAGTTGAGTACTTTCAGATTGATAAGGTTAGCGTTCGGCGCAATGCCCTGATAGCTGGTCCCGGTTCCGTTGGTGTAGTTTCCCAGAGCAGCCGAAGCGACGTGAGTGCCGTGCCCGTAAGGATCTTTGTCACTGAGGTTCTCAGTCGTGAAGTCCTTCTTGAACTTGATACGGCCACCGCTGAATGCTACGTGACTAGTATCTATTCCAGAATCGATCACGGCAATGCCAACGCCGGTGCCGTCGAGCGTAAGGCTCTTAGTAGTTAATAGGCCATTGATGATCGAGCCAATCGGTTGGGTGCGCACCTGGTCCGTGCCGGTGGTAGTGGTGATGTGGCCGAAAGACTCGAGTTTGACGTTCGGCGAAATGTAATTCACCGAATTATGCTTCGCGAGCTTTTCAATGGCCTTGGCCGACAGATCAACCTTGATCGCGCCGAGTTGCGCCATGCGGTCGCTGATCAGCACACCGTTGCTGGCCAATAATGATTTGACTGCGGGGTTGTTAACGTCGTCAACTTGCAGAATTGCCGTCACCCGACCGTTCGGCCCCGCGCTCTGCATCAGCTCGCGCATGTCGGACGAAATCTTTTCGCCTTCGAACTCTTCATTAATCGGGCTCTTCTTTTTCGCGTTAGCCGCAGTTGAATCAGCGGCCGCATTACCCACGCGGTCGATTGAAATCGATTCAAACAGCTTCGCGACATTTGCGTCCGTCGCGATGTATTGGGCATAGGCCTCCGGCGATGCGCCGCCAACGACTCGAACATGATTCGTTTCGATCGCTGTCTGGACGGCGGCGGACGCAACCGTAGTTGCACGCTCGCCGGCGTACTGATGAAGTTGATCGACGAAGAGAATGATCTGCCCGTCGGCCTTCGCGGCTTCGGCGAAGACAGCTTGCACGCGGCTCGCGAATTCCTCGCTGGTGCCGGCGCCTTTGGCCAGCGCGTCAAGGCTCAAACTTAAGACGTGTTTGTTGCGCAGTGATTCCGGCACCTCGCCGAAAGCGATTCTGAAAGCCAGACCACGAGCGATGACGTTTCGGTCCAGATCGAACTCACCCACGACTACCGGCGTCTTGCCGGTCGCGCGTCCGAGGCTCTCGATGACGCGAGTGATGTCCACGTCACGGCCAGGGGCCGGCTCGAGCTTGCCTCGCAGTGCCAACTGCGTCAGGTCTGTCGCATATTTCGAGAGAGCTGGATAGTCAGTAGCGGCCTGGCTGCGCGCGTCGCGCTGGCTGGCCGATTGGCTCGGTTCGTTTGACTGGGCCGCGGTGCGCTGGTTGAAAGCCAGGCCTGCACACACGGAAACGAGCAAAGCTGATGCGGTGAACCAAGTTACGATGGGGGCATGTTTCTGTCTCTTCATAATGATCCTCTTCCCTGTAAAGATTGCCGGCGAGGGTTCGGCCCGAGTTTCGTCGGGGCTTCCTCTTTGTATTCGCAGCCCATTGGGTCCGCGATAAGATTTTGAAAGAGCCTGCCGCGTAGAGAGACTCCACGGGCGCTGCGTTCATAGCGAGACGCGTGCCACGCGTGCGCTGCTAACAAGAAGCCAGAAAACAAAAGGGATTTGTTGAAATCAAGAGAGGGAGGCGAGGCTTGAGCATTCAAGCTGAAAGGTCGTCTCAGTCAGATTGGTAGCCGGACCAATCGTTGTGACCGACAAGCGTGACCGGTGCGCTTTACGATCATCCGGCTTCCAGAAACAGCCATCGGCAGGTTTTTGCTAGGACAGCAGGCTTCTTGCGATCTTGACCTTGCGCTATAATGCGCGCAGCGTTAGCGGGTCGATGCAACGCGTTGCAATCACAGTCAGGTAAACAGGGTCACTGATGTTCGAACGCTACACTGAAAAAGCGCGCCGGGTAATCTTCTTTGCTCGTTACGAAGCCTCGCAGTTTGGCGCCCCGGCCATTGAACCTGAGCATCTCCTGCTCGGTCTGATGCGTGAGGACAAAACGCTCACGGGCCGGTTCTTCCCGCGGGCGCAGATTACGATCGAGTCTATTCGCCGCGAGATTGAAAGCCGTACGCTCTTACGCGAGCGGATTCCCACCTCGGTCGAGTTACCGCTGGCACCGGAAACCAAGCGCGTTCTGGCTTTCTCGCACGAAGAATCGGATCACCTGCAGCACCGGCACATCGGCACAGAGCATCTCTTGCTGGGGCTCTTGCGCGAAGAGCGTTCGATGGCGGCGCAGATACTTTTCGAGCGCGGCCTGCGACTCAACGCCGTGCGCGACGAAATTGCGCGACAGTCGGGAGCCGACGCGCGGCATCGCAAAGACATCCCGCACTTGTTGGAGTTCTCACGTGACCTAACGGACGACGCGGCCAACGACCGGCTCGATCCTCTGATTGGTCGCGATGACGAAATCGAGCGCGTGGTTCAGATTCTCTGTCGTCGTACCAAGAACAATCCGGTGCTGATCGGCGAGCCGGGCGTGGGCAAAACTGCGATTGTCGAAGGACTCGCACAGCGGATCGTCCACGGCGAGGTGCCATCGTTTCTGGAAAACAAACGCATCCTCTCGCTCGACATCAGCCTGATCGTCGCCGGCACAAAGTATCGCGGGCAATTCGAAGAGCGCTTGAAACAGATCATGCGTGAGCTGATCGACAATCCGCAGTACATCGTTTTCATCGACGAGTTACACACGCTGGTGGGCGCCGGTTCGGCTGAAGGCTCGCTTGATGCCGCGAACATCCTCAAACCGTCGCTGTCCCGCGGCGAGATTCAATGCGTGGGCGCGACGACGCCGGCGGAGTTTCGCAAATCGATCGAAAAGGATCGTTCGCTGGAGCGGCGCTTCCAGGCAGTCAAAGTGCCGCCGCCGACAGAAACTGAAGCGATCGCGATTTTGGACGGCGTGCGCGAACGCTACGAGAGTTTTCATCAGGTGCGCTATACCAAAGAAGCGATTGAAGCAGCCGTGCTGCAATCCAGCCGCTACATTCCCGATCGCTTCCTGCCGGACAAAGCAATCGACGTGATTGACGAAGCCGGCGCGCGCGTCAAGCTGCGCGTCCGAGCAGAGCAGGGCAACATCGATGCCTTGACGGCGTCGCTGGACGAATGGGAGCGTGGGACCTACGGCCGCGCGCAGGCGCCGATTCACGATGAGTTGGATCCGCTGGTCATGGGCGAAGTAACGCGTGCCGATGTCGAAGAAGTGATCGCGCGCTGGACGGGAATTCCCGTCACCTCGCTCAAGGAAGCAGAGTCGCGCAAACTTCTGCGTATCGAAGCTGAGTTGCACCAGCGGGTCATCTCGCAACGCCCGGCAATCTCAGCACTGGCGCGTGCGATTCGGCGTTCGCGCGCGGGTCTGAAGAATCCGCACCGGCCTGTCGGTTCGTTTCTGTTTCTGGGACCGACCGGCGTGGGGAAGACCGAAGTCGCTCGTTGTCTCGCCGAGTTTCTCTTTGGCAGTCAGCGCTCGCTGATTCGCTTTGACATGTCTGAGTTCATGGAAAAGCATTCGGTGTCGAAGCTGATTGGGTCGCCGCCGGGCTATGTGGGTCACGAAGAAGGCGGTCAGTTAACTGAACGCATAAAGCGCTCGCCCTATTCAGTTCTGTTGTTCGACGAGATTGAAAAAGCTCACCCGGACATTTACAACATCCTGCTGCAAGTTTTTGAAGATGGCATTCTCACCGATGCGCTGGGCAATACAATTGATTTCAAGAACGCGATCATTATCATGACATCGAACATCGGCGCGCGCTTTATTCAAAAACGCGCTTCGATGGGATTCCAGGGCACTGCCGATCTTTCGCGCGGCAAGATGGAAGAAATGGTGATGGCCTCTGTCCGTCAGACTTTTAATCCAGAGTTTATTAACCGATTGGACGAGATAATCATCTTTGACGAATTGGGTGATGAAGAGCTGCTTGACGTCCTGCAACTGCAAGTCGATCAGATCAACGCCACGATGTCCAATCATGGTTTCATTGTGCGGCTGGCTGACGAAGCCAAACGCTGGATCCTTGCCAAGACCTGCGCCGATCGTTCTTATGGCGCCCGCCCTCTACGCCGCGCACTGCAAAAGTACGTTGAAGATCCGTTGTCAGAGGCCCTCATTCAAGGTCATCTGGGCGACTCTTCGCTGGTTGAGATGTTCGTCGATGGCGACGAACTGAGCTATCGTCCCATCATGATTGACGAAGCGGGAGTCGAACAGCCGGGTGAATTGCTGCTAACTCACTGAGCGCCAAGTCTCAGTCAGCTACGTTCAGAGTTCAACCTTTAGGTTGTGATTGGGAGGCGCAAGCTAAAGCTTGAACTCTGAACTGTCCCACCCGCTTTGGACTTTCACTTTAATTTCCCGGTATAATGCGCCACTTTGCTGAGTTGGAGGCTGGCAACGGGCGAAGGTCGCGGTGAATCAAAGTGCTTCCCAGACAGCGCAACCGCGCCGGGTTTGTGTTACGGTTTTCCTGAAGTAAGCGCTTAACTTTTCATTGGCGGTGACAAAGTCCCCCAGAGAGATCTACGGGAACCGGCACTTATGCACTCTTATCGCGTCGTCTGGCTCGCTGTTCTGAGCCTTATCATCGGAACCACATCTTTATTTCTCGCGCCGCGTACCCGCGCGCAACAACCACAGCCGCGCCTGGTTGAAAACGTCGATATCATCGGCAATCGCCGCCTGCGCAAAGACGACATCCTCTATTACATCCAAACCCGACAGGGCGACACCTACAGCGATGCCGTGGTCGCGCGCGACCTGCAGACAATCCTGGGGCTCGGTTTTTTCGACAAGGTTGAGACTAAAGTGTCCACCGAGATCGGCCCGCGCGGCGGCGTCAATGTGATCTTTCAAGTCAAGGAACTCCCTATCATTCGCGATATTCAGTTCGAAGGTCTGAAGAGCGTTGCTGAGTCGGACGTGCTGAAAGCCTTTCGCGAAAAGCGCGTCGGTGTTTCCAAAGAAGCGATCGAAGATCCTGTAAAGATCAAAAATGCCACCCGCGTTATCAAAGAGCTGCTGGCCGCAAAGGGCCACCCGGACGCGACAGTCAAGGCCGGCGTCGAGCACGTGTCAACGACCTCAGATGCGATCACTTTCGAGGTTAATGAAGGCCCGCGCGTGCGTGTAGCCGAAATTCGTTTCGAGGGCAGTAAGGTTTTCAAGAGCGGCAAGCTGCGCGATCAGATGAAGTACGTCAAAGAGTCAGGACTGATTACGCGCTTTCGCGAAACGGACATCCTCGATCGCGAGAAACTCGACTTTGACCTGCACAAAGTGGACAACTACATGAAGTCGAAAGGTTATCTGACGGCCCGCCACGGCGAACCCGTTATTACGGGCCTGGGCAAGCGCCGCACTGGCTTTCCGATTCTGCCGTTGCCGTTCATTTCCTCGATTGACGACACGTTGCGCATCACTGTTCCGATTGTAGACGGGAAGGTGTACCGCACCGGTGACGTGAAAATAGAGGGCAACTCGATCTTTTCGGAACAGGTCATCAAAGCGGTTATCGGATTGCAGAAGGGCGAGGTCGCGAATGGCGAACAGCTCAGCAAAGCGCTGTACGAGAATCTGAAGAAGTACTATGGCGCTCAGGGTTTCATTCAATACACCGCGGAAGTTACGCCGACGTTCAAGGACAATCCGCAGAAGCCGGACGAAGGTATTGCCGATTTTGTGATCACGATCGATGAGGGCAAGCAGTTTACGCTGCGTCGTCTTGAGTTCACCGGCAACACATTCACGCGGGACAACGTGCTGCGCCGCGAAGTGCTCATCAACGAAGGCGACATCTATAACCAGACCAACTTTGAATTTTCAGTCCTCCGATTGAACCAGCTCGGCTATTTCAACCCGATCGACAAAGACAAGGATGCGGATTTTCGCACCAACGAAGAAGAAGGCCTGGTCGACGTTACCCTCAAGGTGTCAGAAAAAGGCCGGCAGCAGATTTCCTTTAACGGCGGTGTTTCGGGGATCGGCGGGTCGTTTTTCGGACTTGAATACTCGACGAACAATCTGTTTGGACGCGGAGAAGTCCTTTCGATAAATCTCGCGGCGGGTAATCGTCAGCGCTCATTTCAATTCTCTTTCACCGAACCCTATATCAAGAATCGCCCGATCACCGCCGGATTTTCAGTGTTTGCCTATTCGCAAAAGTTCTTTGGCGAGGGAACCTTCCTGTCCCAGAACACTGCCGCGCAGCAGGGAGCATCCGGCAACACGTTCGACTTTCTGAACACTAACGAGGCGAACCTTTTCACTCGGAATTCGCTGGGCGCTTCAATCTTTGCCAGCGCGCCCCTCTCGGAGTTTTATCGTAAGCGGCCTTTTACGCAGTTCGCGCGCATCGGTCTGTCGTACCAAATATCGAGGTCGAGTGTGAAGGATCCCGCCGTGAACGCGACCGGCACCTCGGCGCAATTTATCCCGGTGATCTATCGCCAGCCAAATATTTTGACCAGTCGAGCGACGGCAACCTTTGCTTACGATACGCGCAACGCCAGCATCGATCCCACCCGCGGGCGCTCGCTGTCGATCGGTGTCGGTCTGGCCGGACTGGGTGGCGACGTTCGCACTTACGAACCGACCTTGGAATTCACGCAGTTCTACCCCATGCGAAAGAAAAGATCGGAAAATCCCGAGGTCTTTGGCTTTCGAATTTTGATGGGGACCGTAGGCAGCTTTGCGACGTCCTCGAAAATCCGAAATGCGAATTCGCTAGCCTTCGTTGATGGCGTGCCGATTTACGAGCGGTTTTTTCTGGGGGATGAGTTTACGATCCGTGGCTACAACGTCAGGTCGATTGCCCCGATCACGCCGCTTGATAACTACATAACCTCTCGCAACGTCGTGCTGGCGACGAATGCTTTCGGCACGCCGACGGTGGTGACGGGCTTGCCGCAGTCTCTGGCGAACATTGGTCTGTTTACCGGCTCCACCGGGAGCAACGTGGTTTCATTGCCGCGCGCCTTCACGGCCACCGGCGCAGACACCCAAATGCTCGGCAACTTCGAATACCGAATACCCATCGTCGGCAGAACGGTCAGCGCCGCACTATTCGCCGATGTCGGGACCGCCTTTAACCTGCGTGGGAAGGGCGACCAAGGTTATTCGAGCGAGTTTCTTGCTGACCAGCCGTTTCTGAGTACGGTTGGGTTGATCAGATGCCCCCGGCTGGATGCATCCGCGGGCGCGGGCAATGGCGCCGCTGCCGTTAGCCTGACGTCGCTGGCAGCGTGCAATACATTTACCAGATTGGCGTATTCGCCGATCTTTGGCTCTCTGCTGGCACGCGACAACCGGATCGTGGCTCAGGGCGAGTTTGATAGCGCCATCAACCTGGGTCCCTCGGGTATCGGCGGTCTGCCGTATGGCTTCTATCCTGTTTTTCTGCGCGGCGACGCGCAAACTAATACCGTCGTTCGCCTGGGCCAGAGTTTGTTTTCTAAGCTCACCGATTTTCGCAGCAGTCTCGGCGCTGAGATTCGCGTGCAGGTGCCCATTCTCAACGTGCCTTTTCGCCTTATTTATGCGTATAATCCCAACGCGCGACGCGACCAGGTCATTGACGGATTTCCCTTCTTCTTTAACGAGAAAAAGAGCGTCTTCCGTTTCAGCGTAGGTCGCACCTTCTAAGGAGTATCGGAACCCGCGCGCGACAGCGAGCGCATTGTTAGCAACCCAAACCAGCGGCCCGCACAACTAAACAAGTTGAGTTTGGCCAGGTCTCAAATTAAGTTAAGGAGCATTACGAGAAAGTTATGAAGATATTTCGTGCGACAGCCGCGGTCGCTCTCTTTGCGGCCATCTGCGTCGGTTCAGTCCGTGCTCAACAGCCACGCCCGGGAACGACCACGCCGCCGACCGGACCAGCCCCGGCCGTAAACGTGCCTGAGACAAAGATCGCTCTGGTCAATTCTGATGAGTTCGCTGACGAAAAGACCGGCATTGTTCGTTTGGTCGTTGCGATGAAAAAGGTCGAGACTGAGTTTACGCCGCGCCGCACGGAACTGCAGACTCTGCAGCAACAAATCGAAAAGGCGACTGCCGATCTCGCCAAGGTAGGACCGATGCAGTCTGCTCAGATTAATCAGCAACAGCAGGACAAGATCGATCAGATGAAGAAGGAGTTTCAGCGCAAGGGCGAGGACGCGCAGCCGGCTTATCAGAAGCGTTTGCAGGAGGTTCTTGGTCCGGTTTACGACGACATTGGCAAGGCCCTGGATGTCTACGCCAAGGCCCGCGGCATCACGCTCGTCCTTGATGTGACAAAGGTTCAGGGCATCGTCAGCGCGGCAGACTCACTGGATATTACCAAGGCTTTCATCGTTGAGTTCAACAGCAAGAATCCGGCCACCGCAGCGGTTACGCCGCCAAAGTAGTTTCCGAATCCTGAGCAGTTTTCAGCTAAGATGCGGAGGTGCGGCCATGGCACGCGTCTCCGCATCTTCGGCTTCGAGCCTTTCTTGGAGTATCAGTCATGAACATGAATCGTTTCCTGGCGTCATCTGCGTTCATAGCAATCGTCGCCTCCGTGTCTTTTGCGCAAGGACCCGGCACCCAGCCGAAGCCTCAGGTCACGCCAGCGCCGGCCGCGCAGACTTCGGCGACTGTGGCCGCTACCAAGGTCGCGGTGATCTTCTCAGAAGCATTCCAGGACCCGAAACAGGGGATCGCGCGGTTCACCGCAACGTTGATTAAGCTGAACGGCGAATTCGTCGATCGGCAAAAGAAGCTTGACGATATGGCGGCGAAGATCAAGCAACTCCCGGACGAGATCACAAACTTGCAACAGCAGGCCGCGAAGGGGACTCCGATCGCGCCGCAGACGATTCAAGCCAAGATCGATCAGCTCGATCAGCTTAAGAAGCAGGCCCAGCGCGAAACCGAGGACGCCCAGGCCGCTTACGAGAAACGTCGGCAGGAGCTGTTTGGCCCCTTGCAGGATGAAGTTGGTAAAGCGTTGGACTTGTTCGCAAAGGCCCGTGGCATTACGATCGTTCTCGACGGCAGCCAGGTGCAGGGGATACTTTACGCGGCTGACGGGCTCGATATTACTAAGGCATTCATCGCCGACTACAATTCCAAGAATCCGGCGACCGCAGCGGTGACGCCGCCCAAATGATCGTTCGCTAAGCGTTACAGAGCCGGGAGCGGTAGCGACCGGACCAAGGATTCAATTAAAACCAATAGCGGCTTTGCATTTGTTGAGCGGAGGATCCGGTCGCTACTGCTCCCGGTTCTGTAACAGGAGAAGCATGGAAACGATTCTCGACTCTGAAGGCATCAAGAAACTCCTGCCGCATCGTTATCCGTTCCTGCTGGTCGATCGGATCGTCGAGCTGGTTCCGCTCCAGCGCATCGTCGGCATTAAGCAAGTCAGCATCAACGAATCTTTTTTCCAGGGCCACTTTCCGGGCGCGCCCGTGATGCCCGGGGTGCTGGTGATCGAAGCGCTGGCGCAATGCGGGGCCATCCTGGCCCTACGCGAGATCGAGGATCGCGATCAGAAGCTGGTGCTGTTCACGAGCATTAAGGCAGCGCGCTTTCGGCGACCGGTCACGCCCGGTGACACCCTGGTTCTGGAAGTCACCGCCCTCCGCTTTGGTCCGCGCATTCAACGCATGCGTGGCGAAGCGAAAGTCGACGGCCAGCTCTGCGCCGATGCGGAACTCATGAGCGTCATTGCCGATCGAAAGACCATGCCACAATGAGCGCTCCATCCATTCAAAGTCACGCGCGTCGGGACTCAACCATCGCGATACATCCGTCGGCAGTAGTCAGCCCAAGCGCCCAAATCGGGAGCGAATGCTTCATCGGCCCGTACGTCATCATCGGCGACGAAGTCGTGTTGGGTAACCGCGTGCGCATCGACGCGCACTGCGTTATCGACGGACGCACGCGCATCGGCGACGAGACGCATGTCTTTCCTTTCGTTTCGATTGGCTTGCCGCCGCAGGACTTGAAATTTGCGGGCGAGATCACCGAGACACAGATTGGGCGCCGCAATCGCATCCGCGAATTCGTGACCATTCATCGCGGCACGAAGGGCGGTGGCGGACTGACAAAGACTGGCGACGATTGCTTCATGATGGCCCAGGCGCACATCGCCCACGATTGCATTCTGGGCAACGAAGTGATCATGGCTAATGCAGCCACGCTCGCGGGTCACGTCATCGTCGAAGATGCCGCGAACATCGGCGCGTACTCGGGCGTGCACCAGTTCTGTCGGGTCGGACGCGAGGCTTACGTCGGTGGATATTCAGTCGTCGTCAAGGACGCACTGCCGTTCGCGCTGACGGTTGGCAACCACGCGCAGTGCTACGGTCTGAACAAAGTTGGGGTGCGTCGGCGCGGCTATTCGCGCGAAACGATCGCCGCTCTGCATCATGCTTTTCATCTGCTGCTTTCGTCAAAGCTGAACACCACGCAAGCCATCGAACGCATTCGCGAAGAGATCACAGACTGCGAAGAAGTGAACGAACTTGTTCGATTCGTCGAGTCGTCAAAGCGTGGTGTAATTAAGTAAGGCCACGCCCCACACCCTATGAAATTCGGTCTAATTGCAGGCAACGGGAAGTTTCCTTTTCTCGTGCTCGAAGGAGCGCGCAAAGCAGGTGCGGAGGTCGTCGTCGCCGCGATTCGCGAAGAGACCGACCCCAGGATTGAACAACTAGCGGATCGAGTCACTTGGGTGGGCATCGGCCAACTGGGCAAGATGCTGCGCTTTTTCAAGAGCGAAGGCGTCGAGAAGGCGATCATGGCCGGCCAGGTCAAGCACGTGCAGATTTTCAGTCGCGCGATTCCCGACGTGCGCATGCTGAAGATGTTGCTCCGGCTGCCGAAACGCAATACCGACGCGCTCATCGGTGCCGTCGCTGGTGAACTTGAGTCGGAAGGCATCGAGCTAATCGACTCGACGTATTTCCTGAAAGACAGTCTGCCGATGACTGGCACGTTGACCAGGCGCGCGCCGGACGAACGCGAGCGTGGCGACATCGAATACGGTTTGGAGATTGCGCGCGAGATCGCGCGACTCGATCTGGGTCAAACGATCGTGATTCGCGATCGCGCCTGCGTCGCCATCGAAGCCATGGAAGGAACGGACGCCGTGATTCGCCGCGCGGGCGGGCTGGTGCGCGGCCGTTTGACTGTCGTCAAAATCGCCAAGCCCGATCAGGACATGCGGTTTGACGTGCCAGTGGTTGGCGTCCCAACGATTGAATCCATGGTCGAATCCGGCGCAACTTGCTTGTGTCTGACCGCCGCAAAGACCCTGATGTTCGATCGCGAAGAGATGATCAGGCTGGCGAACAAGCACAAGATCGCTGTCGTCGCGGTCTAGAGTGTTCGTGCCTTGACTTGCCTGCGGTTTAGCGATAAAAGTCGCTCAGTTAGCAAACACAATTCAGCAGCTTTCACTTTTACCTCGCATCAGCGTGGTCGAAGTGGCTTTCAAGAAAAAGGAGTACCAAAATGGCATTACGTTTAGGGGACATCGCGCCGGATTTCACGGCCGAAACCACCGAAGGACCGGTTAGTTTTCACGAATGGATTGGCAGCAGTTGGGCAGTCTTGTTTTCGCATCCAAAGGATTTCACCCCGGTGTGTACGACTGAGCTGGGCGAAGCTTCACGGCTCAAACCCGAATTCGAAAAGCGCGGCGTCAAAGTGATCGGCCTGAGCGTCGATCAAACTGACTCGCACAAGCGCTGGGCCGAAGATATTCGCGAGACGCAGGGAACCGCGCTTAACTTTCCAGTCATCGCCGATCCGGATCACAAAGTCGCGGAGCTTTACGACATGATCCATCCAGAGATTAGCGACGTGTTCACCGTGCGCTCAGTGTTCATCGTCGGTCCGGACAAGAAAGTGAAACTGATGATCACTTATCCGGCGAGCACGGGCCGCAACTTTGACGAGATTCTGCGCGTGATCGATTCGTTGCAATTGACCGCGGGCTACAGCGTGGCGACGCCGGTCAACTGGAAAGACGGCGACGACGTGATCATCGTCCCGTCATTATCGGATGAAGCTGCTAAGGCGAAGTTTCCGGGCGGCTGGAAAACTTTGAAGCCATATCTTCGCGTCGTCCCGCAGCCAAACAAGCCGCATGCGAAAACGGCAGAACAGAGTTAGGTAGCATAGACTTTAGTCTGTGATCGCAGTAACGCTCGAGGCGCAGAGAAGCATCCCTCTGCGCCTTAGTCATTAATGAGTGACGCGAAGGCCTACTATCACAGGAACCTCCCTCACTGGCATCCGCCCGGTGCTGCCATCTTTCTCACTTGCCGCTTGTATGGTTCCTTACCGAAGAATGTGATTCAGCGGTTTAGAGAGACGCAGAGTCTACTGATGGGCGAGATCAACAATGCGGGTGGATCGGACGACGAGATCGCAGGACTCAGGCTTCAGCAGCACAAGAAACTATTTGCCAAACTTGACTCAATCCTCGATAGAGCAGAAACCGGCCCGCGATGGCTCGGTCAACCTGAGGTTGCCGCATTGGTTGAGGATGCCATCCTCCGTCGTTACGCCGAACTCTACGGGCTTTGGGCCTACGTCGTGATGGCGAACCATCTGCATCTTCTGCTTCGGCCGAGGCCGATGATCCCGCCGCAGGAAGGCGCACCAAGTGCATTTGTGCCGCTGAAGATGATTACGAAGCGCATAAAGGGTTACACGGCACGCGATGCCAACCGCATATTGAAAAGGACAGGTCAACATTTCTGGCAGCAGGAATCATTTGACCATTGGCCGCGCGATGAGGACGAGTTCTTTCGAATCATCTCGTACATCGAGAATAATCCAGTCAAAGCTGGTCTTGTACAGCATCCAGAGGAGTGGAGGTGGTCCTCCGCTGCGGAACGAAATGGGCGTGGTTGGAGTGAGATTCAGGCGTTGACATAGTTCATTGCCGACGCTAGCGGAATCACAGACTGAAGTCTATGCTACCTAAATTATGAGAGCCATCGTAACCACGCGCAATGGTAACGTCGATGCGATGAAGGTCGAGACGCGTCCCGATCCCATTGCGGAAAAAGGTCAGGTCCTGATTCGCATCAAAGCCGCCGGGCTGAACTTTGCCGACATTCTCGCGCGCCAGGGTTTGTATCCCGACGGACCAAAAAAGCCGTGCGTGATGGGTTATGAAGTTTCCGGCACCGTCGAGGCGGCCGGCGAGGGAGTCGATCAGAATCTCATTGGGAAAGCCGTGATTGCGATGACGCGGTTCGGAGGGCAAGCTGAACTGGTCGCCACTTCTGTTACCCAAACATTTGAAAAGCCCGAGCAGCTAAGTTTCGAACAGGGCGCGGCGATTCCGGTAAATTATCTGACGGCCTGGGCGCTGCTCGTAACGATGGGCGGATTGCAGCAAGGGGACGCCGTACTAATTCATAACGCCGGCGGCGGCGTGGGACTCGCGGCTTTGGATATCGCGAAACACATCGGTGCAATAACCTACGGAACAGCGAGCGCCGGCAAACATGAGTTCTTGAAGCAACGCGGACTTGATCACGCGCTTGATTATCGCAATCAGGACTGGTTGCCGGTGCTTCTGGAGCTGACGCAAGGGCGCGGAGTCGAGCTGGCAATCGATCCACTGGGCGGCGCGAGTTGGAAAAGAACCTATCGCGCTTTGCGAACGACGGGGCGAATGGGAATCTTCGGCATGTCCACCGCATCGGCCTCGGGAATCCGGGGGAAGGTCCGCGCGATGAAGGCTCTGGCGCAGACGCCAAGATTCCATCCTTTGGCCTTGATGAATCGCAACAAGGGCGTGTTCGGCTTGAACCTCGGCCACATGTGGGGCGAGGGCGAAAAAGTTGCGGGCTGGACGCAAGAGATCGTGCGCGGAATCCATGAAGGCTGGATTCAACCGCACGTCGATTGCGCTTTTCCCTTCGATCAAATCGCCGAGGCCCACGCTTACATCGAAGCGCGAAAGAATATTGGTAAGGTTGTGCTGACGCCTTAAGGCGAAGGAGAATTGAGTCATGCCAGAGTTCACAAAGGTTGCCAAGACAGACGAAGTTGCCGCCGGTCAGGCGAAGCTTGTTGAAATCAATGGCGAAGAGATTGCGCTGTTCAATGTGGGCGGTGCATTTCACGCGATCGACAATACTTGCACTCACGCAGGCGGCCCGCTTTGCGAAGGCGAAATCGAAGGCAACGAAGTGACCTGTCCATGGCACGGCGCGATGTTCGACGTAACCACCGGTCAAGTGCTCGGCCCTCCCGCCGCGAGGAACGTAAGCCGCTACAACGTTCGGATCGACGGCTCGGACATCGAAGTCGAAATCTGAAGACCCCGGCGGTTACCGATGACCACTCAACCTTCGCTAGCAGGCGTATAGAGTACCGACTTTAGTCGGGCTTTTGCTACTCTATGGTGCGGCCAACCGAAACGAAAATCCCGACTAAAGTCGGTACTCTATACGCCTGAACCTTAACCCTGAGCGCCAATCGTTATTAGGTGTCTTTGTCTTACAAAGTACTTGACATAACAGACCAAGTTGGCTTAGATTGAGTTTTCAATGACTGCTCAACTCGCCAAATCCACTCCCGAAGAACCGCCCGCGCTGCACGATCGCGCTATGGACAACCTGCGTTACATCCGCGAAACGATGGAGCGCGCCTCGTCCTTTACCGCCGTTCCGGGCTGGGGCCAGGTAGCAATTGGCGTGACGGCGCTGGCTGCTACTTACGTGGCGGCACATCAAGCGACAGCTCGCGGATGGCTGGGAACCTGGCTGGCAGAAGCAATCATTTCGCTTTTGATTGCGGGCTGGTTGATGGATCGAAAAGCGCGGGCTTCAGGAACGCCATTGCTCTCAGGTCCGGGACGCAAGGTCGCATTCAGTCTTTCGCCGCCGATGATTGTGGGCGCGCTTCTGACTGTCGTTTTGTTTCGTTCGAAAATGACTGGAGTAATCCCCGGAATGTGGCTGTTACTGTACGGGACGGGCGTCGTCACCGGCGGCATGTATTCAGTCAGCATCGTGCCGGTGATGGGTGTTTGCTTTATGGCCCTGGGCGCGGCAGGAATTTTTGCGCCGGCCGCCTGGGGCAACTGGCTGATGGCTGCCGGATTTGGCGGTCTGCACATTATTTTTGGGACAATCATCGCGAGGAGACACGGTGGCTAAACAAGGAGCGCTTAGGCGCGAACCAAGAAAAGAACATTCCGAGAAGGAGCGCCTGCGCGGTGTGCATGGCGGCGCGCCCCAGAGCATGCACGAAATCGACCGCATGATTCACGAACGACTGCGGCTGGGAATTATCAGCGCGCTGGCCGTCAGCGAATCGCTGACTTTCAACGAACTGAAACACAGCGTCAAAACGAGTGACGGCAATCTGAGCGTGCATGCGCGCAAACTGGAAGACGCCGGCTACGTTAATTGTTCGAAGACGTTCGAAGGCCGTACGCCAAAGACTGAGTATCGTTTGACTGCGGCCGGCCGGCGCGCGCTCGAGCGTTATCTTGATCACATGGAGGCGGTAATCGGCCGGATGCGAAAGACGAGCTAGAGACCGGAAGCGTCAAAAAATTTTGCCCATATACTTTGCCGGGCAAAGCGCTTTGCCTAGCTTTCACCACTGGAGAAAATTCTTTATGTACACCAACGTAAATCTAGCAGCCCCGATCGGCGTGCTCGCCTTTCTGGGAACGGGGCTGCTTATGCTGGTGACGGCTTTGGTACTGGTTGGATCGCTAGTCGCGCGAAAGCCTCGCTTCGCGCGAGTTGCATTGTTGGCGATGCTCGTTATCGCGGGGGGGTATCTCGGAGCGATTCTCGTGTTCTCACTGGCGAGTAGCGAAAAGGTTCTCGCTCGCGGTGAAGAGAAGCACTTCTGCGAGATTGATTGTCACCTCGCGTATTCAATCGCGAACGTGCGCCAAACGAAGACGCTTGGCAATGCGCCCAATCAAGCAACTGCGCAAGGTGTCTATACCGTCGTGACGATTAAGACTCGTTTCGATGAAACCACGATCGCGTCATGGCGAGGCAACGGCTTGCTCTATCCGAACAGCCGCGTCCTTACTGTGATCGACGAACGCGGGAACAAGTACCGGCCGGCGGCGGGCGATAAGGAGGCGTTCTATACCGCGCAAACCAGCAGCAAACCAATGGTAACTGCTCTGCGCCCGAGCGAATCGTACACGACCGATGTGATTTTCGATCTGCCGGCAGATGTGAAAACCGCGCGGCTGCTCATCAACGAAGGCGAGTTCACTACGCATTTCATTATCGGACACGAAAACAGTCCACTTCACAAAAAGACGAGCTTTCAAATTGATTTGCCAGCGACTCCTTTGACCAGTCTTACCGACCCAGAGAGGAATCGCTGAGCGTGAAGACATCAATCAGGCGCGTCAAGCTGATCCTCCCGGCGTTGACTGAAGCTACGAGTCCCTACTGGCGTCCGATCAAGTACTCGCTATTCCCACCTCTGGGCCTGGCGACCCTCGCCGCGTATCTCGATCCCGACCTCGACATCACAATTCAGGATGAGCACGTCGAAAAACTCAATCTCAACGACGAACCGGACCTGGTGATCATTCAGGTTTACATCACCAACGCCTATCGGGCTTACCGGATCGCGGACCACTATCGTGCGCGTGGAGCATACGTGGTGCTCGGCGGCTTGCACGTCACCTCGCTGCCTGATGAAGCCGCGCCGCACGCAGACACGATCTTCCTAGGGCCGGGCGAGCACACCTTTCCACAGTTTCTCCGAGACCTTGCGGCGGGAGCACCGCTAAGCCGTTATGAGTCTTCGGTGCGTACTCTGGAAGAACTGCCACCCATACGGCGCGATCTTATTCAGCGACACCGATATCTGGTCCCGAACTCAATCGTTGTTTCCCGAGGCTGCCCCCACCATTGCACGTTCTGTTACAAGGATGGTTTCTTTGCGGGAGGGCGCTCTTTCTACACCCAGCGCGTGGACGACGCTCTCGCCGAGATTGCTCGCCTTCCCGGTCGCCATCTCTACTTTCTCGACGACCATCTTTTCGGGGATGTCCGTTTCGCGCGCGATCTCTTCCGCGGTATGAAGGGAATGGGCCGCGTCTTTCAGGGCGCCGCCACTGTCGATTCGATCCTGCGCGACGATCTCGTCGAAGAAGCCGCGGCCGCCGGACTTCGCAGCCTTTTTGTAGGGTTCGAGACGCTTTCGGCGTGTGGTCTGCAAGGCGCCGGCAAACGCCAAAATCTCGGTCGCAGCTATCGTGAAGTCGCGCGCCGGCTCGACAACCTCGGCATCATGATCAATGGCAGCTTTGTCTTCGGGCTTGACGGAGAAGACCGCGACGTTTTCGCCCGCACCGTCGACTGGGCCGTCAACGCTGGAATCACGACCGCGACGTTTCACATTCTGACGCCGTATCCGGGAACGGCGCTATACACCGGCATGGCCGCGCAGGATCGAATCGAGACGCGCAACTGGGATCTCTACGACACGCGGCACGTGGTGTATTGCCCGACGGGTCTCGCGCCATACGAACTCAAGCGTGGCTATGACTGGGCGTACGAATCTTTCTATCGTTGGGGCTCAATCGTGAAGGCCGCGTCGGCGCACACGTCGACAAAGCATTCGTTGAAGCACTTCTTCTACAGTGCGGGTTGGAAGAAGTTCGAGCCTGCATGGGATCTCGTGATCCGAATCAAGCAGTTGTCCCAGATGCGGCCGCTGCTGGAAACCGTGCTCGCGCCTGTAGCTCAGCCCGCGGACAATTCAAGTTTTTGCGAAGCTACCCGGTCTGAGCACAACCTCAAACTGTGGGAAGCCACGTGGTCGTGAAGCGGAGACTGAGTCGAGAATAGCGACAAGTTACCACTGAGCATGTTCAATCCTATCAATTATTATCCATCAACCGCGTCGTCCATCCCGAGGAGTACATCCATGATCAAGAGAATCGCTGCCATCACTTTCATCTTCCTGTGTACCGCTTTCGCCTGGACAATTCTTGGGGCGACGATCTTTCAGCGCACTTACGATTCCGGCAGCTCCTCCGATAGTCGAGTTGGTTCGACATGGGGCTCGCCGCAGAATCAATCGCCACCGGTGGCTTCATTTGACGAATTGCTGCCAAACAAGGAAGAGAAGACCGAGAACGGAAAAAAGATTGTTACTGTTACGCAGGAGACGGTCACTCGCGCCCTGCCACTGGAAAGCAGTCACATCAGCGTGGATCTCAATCTCGAACACCGGCAGAAGGGTTTGCTTTGGTACAGCACTTACAAAGTTGCTTTCGGCGGCGCATATTCATTTCGGAATACCAGCGACAAGGATCAGAATGTGACCTTTGCGCTCAACTTTCCAGTGGCGCAGGCGATCTACGATGATCTGGTATTTACCGTTGATGACTCACCAGTTGCTTTGACGAATGCGAAGAACAGCACCAGCGGTGTAGTTCGCATCAAGGCCGGGCAAGCGGCGACCCTGAAAGTTGGATACAAGTCGCAGGGCTTGAACGACTGGCGATATAGCTTTGGCAGCATCACGAAAAATGAAGACGGCCAATCCAACGCGCAAGACGTCGCGCAGGTCCGTGACTTCTCTTTGAAGATGACGACGAACTTCAAAGACATCGATTTCCCTGACAACACACTTTCACCGACTGAAAAGCGCGAGACGGCGAATGGCTGGGACCTCGATTGGAAATTCACGAACCTGGTTTCCGGTTATCAGATCGCGATGACTATGCCTGAGCACTTGCAGCCGGGCCCGCTGGCCGGACGCATCAGTTTCTTCGCGCCCGTCTCGTTGTTCTTCTTTTTCTTTCTGATGGTGATCATTACGACGATGCGCGGCATCGAGCTGCATCCGATGAATTACTTCTTTCTTGCGGCGGCTTTCTTTTCCTTCCATCTGCTGCTGGCGTATCTGGTCGATCACGTTTCGATCCATCTGGCTTTCGCGATCTGCTCAGCGGTATCGGTCTTTCTCGTGATCTCCTATCTGCGGCTGGTGGTAGGAACGCGTTTCGCCATGCGAGAGGCAGCCACGGCCCAGTTCATCTACCTCGTGGCTTTTTCATATGCCTTCTTCCTGAAGGGCTTCACTGGCCTGGCGATCACGATTGGGTCAATTCTGACTCTGTTCGTGGTCATGCAGGCGACCGGAAAGATTCGCTGGAGGGAAAAGTTTGCGGCGCCGGCGCGGACGGAAGAATTTGCCCCACAGACGCCGGTGCCTTCAGCAACCGGAGCTTAGCGCCGAGAGTTGACCAGGGTTTCGAACTGAACCCTAAAATCTCAGGGTATAACTAAGACGCGCGTTGCGCCCGATTTCCGGCGCGATCGTTTTGATGAAAGACAAGTGATTGCGGTAAAACCTATCGCGTAGGTTGTATCCGTTGAGCGAAATGATGTGTGCCGCACGTCCCGTCACAAAGGTGTATGAAGCGTTGAGATTGAAAGTGGCATAACCGGCTGTCGGAGTTTCATGATCAAACACGCGAACTTGCCGGTTCGCCAGCACCAATTCCGGCCGAACGCTGAAAGCTTTGTAACGCCAATCAACTCCGACGGTCCCCCGACGAGGCGGAATGCGCGACAAAGGCTTGTTTTGTGATGTAAGTTCCGCTCGCACGTAGTCCACTTTGCCGTTGAGCCACAAGTCGCGGAGCACTCGCGCTTCGACGCTCGCTTCGGCGCCGACAAAGCGGCTGGTTCCCTGTGCATAGTCGACGACCGGCAGGTTTGATTTCGCATCTGTTATGCCAGCGAACGCCGTGAAAACAAAGTAGCGGATGTTGTAGTAATAGACGCTGCCTTCAATCCGTACGCGCTGTGTGCGGTGACGCAGTGACAAATCGATACCGTCGCCCTGCTCCGCGTTCAAGTTCGGATTGCCAATATCGAAAACCACAATACCGGGATGCGGCCCGTTGTTGTAAAGCTCTTCGAGAGCGGGCGCGCGGAACGAATGTTGATAGTTGGCGACAAACGAACCACCAGTCCACAGCGCCGCGCGCACGCCTGCACTACCAGAAAATCCGACAAAACTGCGCCGGCGGAAATTGCCCTCGGGGTTATAGCCGTTCTGCTCGACGCGCCCGCCGAACTGAAAACCGACGCGCTCGAAATCAACTCGCTCTAAGCCGTACACCGCGAAGGAGTGTTGCTTCGTGTGCGGCGCGGGCGCCTCCGCTCCGACAGAAAGAAAGTCTCTGGTGAAGCCCGAGACGCCGAAGGTGCCGGACACCCTCCCACGCCGTCGGTGATTGAAGCTTGCGCGATAATTAAAGTTCTTGTTGGTCGCGACGGAATCCAGCTCGGTGACGTTTTCGTCCGATTCAAACTCGAATTCGCGATTCAGATAATCGTTGTAGCTGAGCGCAAAGTCGCCGCCTTCAATAAGACCGCCGCGTGCGCGGAAACCGCCTTTCACTTCGTAGCTGTGCCGACCCGCTCTCAAGAACTCGAAATCAATTTCGTCCGGCTTGACGGGAATTCCATAGCGCCGGCGATCGTAGCCGTAAGTAAATGAGAGCCAGCCTTTGCTAGGGAACCAGCCCACGCCGCCGCTGAAGTTTCCATTCCGCGCATAGGAATTCAAAACTGTGCCGAGCGGCGTGCGGTAGTCGTTTGCTTTCTGCGCTCCACCGCTGGCGAAGAACAAAAAGTTTTTCAAGCCATATTTGAAACCCGCGCTGCCGCCTGCTTGCCAATTGTTAGTGCTGCCGAAGATCGTCATGTAACCCGAGAGCCCTTGCTGATACACGTCATTGGTAGAGATGCCGTTGACCACGCCGCCGATGGCATTGCTGCCATACAGCAGAGTCGCGGGGCCCTTGACGATTTCAATCCGATCCAGCGAGAGCACATCGATCGGTTCGACTTCGTCGCCCGACTGTGAGGCGATCCCACCGAGGCGCAACCCGTCTTGCATCACGAGCACGCGATCGCCGTCGAACCCGCGAATAATCGGACGGCCTGAGCCGGGACCGAAACTGCGTTTGGCAACGCCAAGCTGCCCCTCAAGCGCCTCGCCTATAGATACCGGATTCTTTTGCGCCAACTCCAATGCCCCGACCGAATTGACGGCCTGATACGAAGAGGCCACCGCCTCGGCAGATCCGCTCGCCGTCACCGTTACTTGTTCGCTGATCTGAGCCAGCGTCAATTCAAAGTCAATCGTCTGACTGCCGCTCGTTACGTCAATAGTCTTGACGACATCCTGCACCCGGTCGAGGTGAGCGATGAGTTGGTACTTGCCGGCGGGAACATCTTTGAGTTCATACGCGCCGAGATCATTCGTCAATACCGATCTCTTCAGTTCGGCGATGGTGACGACGGCGTTGCGCGCAGCCACTCCCGAAGGCTCGATCCTAACCACTCCGCGAATCGTTAGTAGTGGCCGTTGGGCGAAGGCAACTGATGACAGGGTCAAAATGGTAAGAGTCGCCGAAAATATGATTCCTTTTCGCATGTCTTTTCTCCTGGGATGAAAGCTGACGAACTTAGTCTCATAACAGTCATAGGGGGCGCTTACGCCTGGGCGCGGCGATATTCACTCTCGTAAATGCCGCTAATCACCGCTGTTATGATAGTGACAATCATTTTCATTACGTAGATGGAAGTATACCATCCAACGAGACAGCGTCAAGAGGGAAGTGATTTCAGTTGTGACCTGCGTCACACGATTAGAGGTGTTTTCGTAGTTGAAGGGCGCTTCAACCCCCTTTGGTGGCCCGATCCACGAGAACGAAAGGTCCTCACAGCAGATCGACATCGGCGTTTTGGGTGTTAGAATCCGCCAAGCTGCATGTCGAAAATCAAAAAGTCACCTGGTACCGTCAGGCTCGCGGGCAGGCAGAACGGCCCGACCATTCGTCAGGAAGAGTTTCTGTTGCTCAAGACACCGAAAGGCAATTTGATTTTGGAGATTGGCGGCGAACGCGTCTCGCTGACCAGTCTCGAACGCGTCTATTGGCCGAGCGAGAAGATTACGAAGTTTGAGCTGCTGTGTTACTACCTCCACATTGAATCATTCATCATGCCGTTTCTGAAAAGTAGGCCGGCAATCCTGCAACGATATCCTCGCGGGATTAACGCGCCGATGTTTTTCCAGCAAGACCTGGAAAGCGCGCCGCCGTTTATCAAGACGGCACGCCTGATCAATCAGGAGGGGCGCGAGATTCACTACGCGGTGTTCACGACGATCGGATCGCTCCTGCATTTTGTGAATTTGGGAACGATCGAACAGCATCCCTGGCACTCGACGGTGAAGCACCTCGACAAGCCGGATTACCTGATGCTCGATCTCGATCCGAAAGCCGCGCCGTGGGAAAACGTTTTGAAAGTAGCGCTGGTTTGCAAAGAAGTCTTTGATGAACTGGGCCTGCCTTCGTTTCCCAAGACTTCCGGCTCGTCGGGCATTCACGTCTATCTCCCGCTGAAACCGAAACACGATTACGGGAAAATTGCGGCCATCGCCCACGCGCTGGCCGGCGAAGTCGCTCGTCGCGCGCCGAAGATCGCAACCACGCAACGCGCGCTCGCCAAGCGCCAGAAGCAGCAGGTTTACGTGGACGCGATGCAGAACGCGCGCGGCAAGACGATCGCTTCAGTGTTCAGCGCGCGTGCCAAGCCAGGCGCGACCGTGTCAATGCCGCTTACGTGGAGACAAATCGAGAAAGGCGTGAAGATCGCTGACTTCACCATCAAGAATGTGCCGAGGCTGATTGAGAAGAACGGTAATGCGTGGGAGGCCTTCTTTGAAAACTAAGAAAGCCTGAAGTTGTAGATCCGCGTCGCTAAGGCTGCGCTAGTTTCCGCTTTCCGTTCATCGCATCCTGATACGCGCCGCCGGTTACTTCGCCAATCTTGATCGCGGCTTCGAATTCTTTCATCGCTTCGTCGTTGCGTTCGAGGAACGCGAGGATGCGGCCCATCGCTTCGTGCGCGCGCGAGAGCAGGGCCTTGTCGGTTTCGGGCGCTGCGGCCTGGGTCGCCAAACGATAATTCGCCAGCGCGCGGTTCAATCTTTGCGACTGCAGATCATCGTCGGTCGTGTCACGCGCCCAAAGGCTCGCGGTTTGACCGAGAGTGAACAGCAAACGGGCGTCGCCGGGATTCTCCTGCAGCAGCGCCTTCAGACGCACTTCGGCTGCTTCGTAATTCCTGGTTTGCAACAGCGTTTCGATTTCTTTGAAGTTCTTGGTCAACGCCGAGTTGCGCGACGTATCGGTCGCTTCACGACTCTCAGCGCCAGGATCAATCAACCACACCGAATACGCCGGATGGGCTTTGCGAGCGGCGATTGCCCGAGCGCGAGCGTCGGCGTTTTCAGTTAGGCGTTTGCTTTCGCGCGCAGGATCAAAACTCGCGACCATGTCGCCGAGAAAATTTCCGATATCAAAACCCGAAACTTCGATATCGCGCAACTGATCGGCCAGATAGAAATCAAGCAGGGCGCCTTTCTCGTAATCATCAGCCAGGCGCGCAATCGTTTCGTCGCCGATGGCGGCGCGCGAACCAACGGATTCTTTCGCGATGGCCGCGCGGGCAGCATCGTCTTTGGCTTGCTGCAGACGCTGGCGCTGTAGCGCCGTGAGTTGGGCCAGGCGTTGTGACTCTTCAAAACGAGCATCCGCGGCTGCGATCAGCGATCGCGACACGACGGTGAACACATCGGGCGAGGCTTCGCCTCCTGCTTTCGTGCGCGCGTCAATCAATTGTTTGACTTGTTCGCGACGCGCAGCGATCTCTTTGTTGAATTTCAGTACCAGTGGATCAATCAAATATTGCACGTACGCCCGGCGCAGTTCTGACGAAGATGGATCGGTGCCTTCCGGAACAATCGCGTAGTAGTCGTCAGCAATCACGCGAAAGTTAACTGTGCCCGGCGCCGCCATCAGATCGGGGACGATAAAGAATCGCCGATCGTGCTGGCGAATCGAGTAGGCCGTCGGCGCATTCTTCCTATTGTCGGGACTCTTTACGCGCACACGTTCATTCGTAACCAAAATCGGCCGAGTGTGCAGATACGAAAGCACCGCTCGCACCATCTCTCCGGCTGGTTGACGCAGGCGCTCACTCTCAGCCTGGGCCGCCCTCAGGTAAGCAGGCACGCGCCCATCAATTCCCGACTTCTTGAAGAACTCACGCACCAGTGGCCCAAAGTCCAGAACCTCAAGCACGCCGCCCGGAAGTTCGTCAAAGTGTTCCGGCGCTTCAAGGGCGGGCGGCGGACCGAGCGCGTAGGCGAGCGAAACATAACGCGCGGCTTGATCCGCGGCCGTAGCCGGTGCCGGTAGTTTGTGGCGTTGATAATAAGTTTTCAGTTGCTCGCGCAGGGCTGCGTCCAGGCTTGCCTGATCCTTTCTTAGCAGCGCGCGAAACGCGGAAGGCTCTCGGCCCGGCGGCGTCGGATCGAATCCGGCGGCATCCAGCGCCGCCATCACAATGATGAGTCGAGCGTCGGGCTGAAAGCTAACGCCGTATTCAGCCAGATCGAAAGGCGCGTTCGCGCGCGTCTGAGTGTTAGTCGCGGGCGCAGGTGTCGGAGACGGCTTTGTCTGCGCGTTCGCAAAGCTGGCCGTGACCGCGAGAATGATTACGAGGCAATAATTTCTAAGCATGATTTCCTGATGCCGGTGTCGGGAACAATGTTAACGGATGCGGACGTTCGGAACAAAATGCCGCAAGTCAGATGTCAGAGATGCGTAACCCGATGCCAACGTGTCGCTTCACGCAACATCCGGAATCCAAAACGTCTGGCCATTGACTTCGACTCGCTTCAATCCTCGCTCAACCAGCTCCGCTTCCTTCAGACCCAGAAAAGTGAAGTGCGGCAGATCGCTCAGAACGGTCTGAAACCAGCCATTATCAGCCAGGAGTCCGCGCACGCGCTCATCCAGAAATTCATTCGCGTCAAACGCGAGCATCGCGATGTGCTGTGAAGTTCCGGGCGCAGCGATCGAATAGAGCACGGATTTCGAAAAGTCTTTGCTGAAGAAGATGCCGTCCTGTTCCAGTTCCAAAACCGCCGACACTTGCTCGTTGGTTGGCATCACGCGCAAGGTTTCGGTTTGTGGCTGAGTCAGACGTCCTTCGCGAATCCAATGATCGAGCGCCGGGAAGAATCGGGAATTCCAAAGCCGCACCGTGTCCGCGTAACTGCGACGCGCGGCTTCGGCGCCGTCACGCGGCGTGATGTCCAGGCCTTTGTCGCGGGCCGCCGCGCGGGCGCGCAAGAGCGCCGTCATCGCCGCCGGTTGCAACTCGATCGAAGCATCGCCGATCGTTACGGTCGCGCGCCCGGCCGCTTTCTGAAATTGCGTGACCTCATCCTCGCTCGTAAACTTGCACATCGGTGGCGGGGTGACCATTTCGTGCGCGACAAACATCGCACCATAGTCGTGCAGCACGCGCCGCGCGATTTGATCCTCGGGTGGGCAGATGTCTTCGATCGTCTGGCCGCGCTGCGTCAGCGCGCGTGCCAGCGCGGCATAGAAAGGCGAGGACTCGTAAGCAGATTTGGCTGGTTCAGGCATGGGTTCCAAGATTGCTGGCCGCGCTGCATCATAACCGGGAGATTCATCGCCATCAAATCTCCGGGGATTGAAACGCAGCCGCTTGCAGAGCAGCCTGAAAGGCTGCGAGACAGTAACCGGTGGTTGAAAACCACCGGAACAAGATCAGAAAGAGTGATTCGCACCCAGAATGGGTGCAAGGAAGCGAGTACTCTGGCACCACGTCCGTGGTGCACATCAACTAGCTGCTCGTTACCGGAGGTCTCCGCGCGGCGCTCCGACCTCCGGCTACTCTCGCGCTAACCCTCCGGGTTGCAAGTGCCCCAAAAACGATTTGTCTCAGCTATACTTTGATCGATGAGCCTGCTCGAACTGATTCAGGAGATCATCGCGACATACCAGCGCCACGGCTGGCAATTGCGCCGCGCGCTGGTTCGACCTGAGACGCGAGCTGCCCTGACTGCACCTGCAGAAGTTTTCGCGAACGCCAGCATTCAAGAATCCGAGTTTGAAGCGCTATGGTTTGCGCGCGCTTCGCACGGCGGCCGCGAAGCCTGGGAGCTGCGCCTGATCGCCGCACAGCAATACGCGCTATTTGAAGCTTTTGAAGGTGACGAAGGTGAGGAGGCTCGGGAAGAAGTCAGGCGCGAGATGGAAAACCGAATGCGCGATCATGTGGCGCAGGGTTAAGTCTGTAGCGCTAGCGCTTTGCGAGTGTGACCGGAATCTCGAGACGCTGGCCATCGCGCAATACGACCACTGTGATCGGCTTCTTGGGAATAGCGCGGCGCACACGCGAAAGGAACTCGTCGGATGTACGGGTTGGGACTTTATCAAAGTCGGTGATGATGTCACCCTCCTTGATGCCGAACAAGTCAGCCGGGCCGTTCGGCTCGACATAGTCGATGCGTACGCCAAATGTCTTGGTTTCGGGATTTGCAATCGGCGTCATCTTACCGCTTTCAAATCCGAACTGGCCTTTTCCTTCGGGCCGATTGCTGAACTCCCGATCCAGTCGGTTGTATTCCTCGCGCGAGATCGTAGTCAGTTGCGTATTATGAGAAACACCGTCACGCATGTAGATCACTTCGACAGTCTTGCCGATGGGAATCTGACCCAGTAGATCCATGATCTCGCCTTGTGTGTTCACTGCATGTCCGTCGAAGTAGGTGATGATGTCTCCTCCGACCAATCCTGCTTTGTCCGCCGGGCCGCCCGGTGGCTCGACGACGTCGAAAGTCACGCCACCATTCGCTGCTCTGAATTCATCCACGCCGGCATAGGAACGGCTCACTGCTGCGGTCGCAACAGTTCGCGGAATTCTTCTCACGTTTTTGACCAGCATGCTCAGACCCCCGCCGCTGGCGAAGAAGAGCGCAATCGCGATCCACACCCAGGTCATGCCGCGCACGCGTCGCTTGCGCGGATAATAAACCGCCGAAGGGTTTCCTCGCGCCATCGGCGCTGCGTAGAACGGAGTAGTCGCAGAAGCCCCGGGTCGGGTTTGGGCGTTGGGCAGACGCACCGTCTCAGTGTACTCAGCCGGGCCTTCGCCCAGACGATTTCCGCAGGAGCGACAAAACCGCATCTCCTTGGGCATTGGCGCGCCGCACTGCGTGCAGACGACCGCGCCGCCTTGGTCGGACCCACTGAAACTTTGCTGAGGCTGCATCACCAAATTTCCTGAGTTTAAGACGACAGTCGGATGACTGATGTCAGATTATACGCCCAATCGGCCCGGTTGGTTGCGTGCAATTTGCGCCGGTTTACGAATGCGTTTTGACCAAGTATAGTCAAACGACCCAATCGGACTAGCAAAGGCTTTGAATGGAAATCACCAGGGCCCTGGCCGCTTTGCAAACGCTTTACGGCAAGGGAAACATCGAGATCGTTACCGAGGACGGCAGCCGCGTGCGCGGCATCGTGCGCAGCATGAAAACCACCGGCGCGCTAACCACGCCGAGCGTAAAGGTCGAGCGCGCTGACGCCGAGATTGTAAAGATCCCGCTCTCCACAATCGTCGAGATCATCAACCACAATCCACCAAGCAGTCAGTAGGCAGAAGGCAGTAAGCAGTAGGCAGTAAGCAGTGAGTGGAGCGCAGTTCGGCTGGGTCGATTGACTACCGTTGATTGATTGCTGTCTACTAGCCACCGCAGTTCTTACTGCTTACTGCGCACTGCCTACTGCTTACTGTTTTCCGCCATGTCTCTCGAATTCGCCGTCGATCATCCATGCGTCCTGCGCGCCCGCTATCCTGAGCGGCAACTGCGCGAGTGGGGTCGCGTCAGCAACTTGCACACAATCTTGACCACCGGCGATCAAAGTGCGCCCGGCGCTGATAAGCTCAAATGGATAGAAGACACCACCGTCGAGATCGAGTTACTGCAAAGTGAGACGGCCGTGTGCGCAGACTGTCCCGCGTGTCTGCCGCCGGAAGTCGCCGGCGAAGGCGAGGCGGTCGGTTGTTTGGGGCGGATCAACTATCCCATCGACGCGGCGTTTGAAAAATTCCTGGCTGATCGCGTCCAACTGGCGCTGGACACGATCGACAAAGTTGATCAGCCACGTTTGCTGCATATTCTCGTCGATCCGGAATCGCCATTTGACGGCGAAGCAACCAAGGAATTGCGGCGCGTGACGACGGCCGAGAGTTTGCGCTTCTTTGAATTGCGTTTGCCGATCAGGCTGACGCGCGAAGGTTCGCATCTAACCACCGATCACGTCTTTGATCTGCTGGCCGGGTTTCATTCTGAAGATGTCGAGCAGACGAGCTACACGCGCGAGTTGCCCCTCGCGGCGACGGCCGACTATTACGACTTTCTCGATTTGATGCTGCGTAACGACGTGAGCGAGTTGGAGCGTGAGCGCCTGCACGCGCGCAGCCGCAACTATCCGCAGTTCGCGCGGCTGCTGTCAGCAATCGAACGCGCCGAGGCTTTGGATACTCGCGTGCTGGTGGATTAGGAATGCAGAAAGCAGTAAGCAGAAGGCAGTAGGCAGAAAAAAGCAGAGGCTCGTTTGACAAGTTTCTGCCTTTTTCCTGAACGGATTTCGGCGTTCTTCTTAACCCGCGCGTCGAACTTCTGCCTTCTGCCTTCTGCCTTCTGCCTTCTGCCTACTGACTATTCTCATCCACCTGCCTGAGACTATCCAGGATCAGATTCGTGTTACTTGCCGATTCAATTGTCACCGAAAAAGACTGCGCGGCCTTTTGAAATTCAAACGTGCCGCCGGTCACTTCGACTATCTGACGAAAGGCATCGTGCGCGGTGAGCTTGCCGCTCTCTGCGCCGACGATTTGGCCGTCGTTGAAAAGCACTCTGCCCGCCTGTGCGTTGTTCCCGAGCATCAGCGCGCCCGTCAGCCGCGAGTTCTCGATCGCCTGAATTGCGTCGAAGACGCTGATCGTTGCCAGGTCGCCGGCAAAAGTAACTCCGGGCTTGTCGCGCTGTAGCGCTGAGGTGGCTTGTGGCTGTGTCCTTAACTCCGGATGGCGCGCGCGCCGAATCGCTTCCAGGCCGGTCCCGATCGAGATGCGCTTGTCGAGTTGTTTTGCTTCCAACAGGCGATCGTGCGCAGCGTCGAAATCGTCGCGCTCGATGTACAGACTGGCCAGCGCCAGACAATGACGCGCCGCTTCCTCGGGATGCTTGTTCGCCGCGGCCACTTCGCGCATGCGTTCGCGCAGAGGGATCGATCCGGGGCTGCGATCCAGCGCCGTGCGCAGACGCTTCAGCGCGCGATCGGGCGAGCCGTACTTGATGAACAACTCAGCATCGAGCAGGGCCGTCTCGACTTCGCCAATCGGTTCTTTGTGATCGTTGCTCATGACACCGCATCCGGGGCACTAGCCCGACTGTGACGGAGGGCTCGGTTCCTCGACCTGAACGCATGCAAATTTTATCACAGAGCTTCACGCCGTAGGCGTGAGAGATAGTAGCCGGGGGTAAGTGCGTAGCACGCCACCCCCGGTACACGAGCCAAAATCGATCGTGACCCTGAAGGGGTCAAAGAATCCGCAGGCATGTGCGACCCCTTCAGGGTCGTAAAATACTTCTCACGGTGATCCGGGGGTGTCGCTTCGCTCTACCCCCGGCTACTATCTTGGACGCCTCCGGCGTCTGCCTTATGCTTTGTGTCTATGAATCTGTGGAATCTGTGTAATCTGCGGAAACTCTCCGATATACTCCCGGCCATGCGCCGCATCGCTCTACTGATAACGCTAACTTTCTTCGCAGACGTTCCGGCAATACCGCAAACGCAACAGAGCCCGTCGCCTATGGTCGATCCCACGCGGCCGCATCCACGCATCACGCAAACCGAAACTCCCGGCCGGCGCGTGGATTTGAAATCGTTGAAGGGCGCAAAGCTCTTCATCGGCCCACGCGTAAACCCAAACCAACCTGTGCCGCTGCTGATTCATTTTCACGGCGCGTCGTGGTTGGTCGAGCAGCACGTCGCGCGTTACTTGCCGCGCGCGGCCTTGATCACCGTGAACTTCGGTGCCGGCTCCAGCGCCTATCGTAAGCCATTTGAGCAAGCCGAACTTTTTCAAAACCTCTTGCGAGAAGCAGGCGACGAGTTACATACGAAACGCGGCTGGGCGTCCATTACCCTGAGCGGGTTCTCGGCCGGTTACGGCGCGGTGCGCGAGATTCTGCGCCGGCCGGAATACTTTGCGCTGGTGAACAACGTTTTGCTGCTCGACGGCATGCACGCGAGCTATTCACCCGAAGGGAAGTTGCTCGCCGATGGCGGCACGATTCAGGCGTCAAACATTGATGTGTTTGTTAACTTTGCCCGCGAGGCCGTTGCCGGCAGCAAGACTGTCATCGGCAGTAAGAAACTCCTGGGCGTAGGAACGATCACAAGCGGGGGAGCTGCCGCGGGCCGAAAAACCTTTGTCGTCACACACTCCGAGATTGTTCCCGGCGCCTACGCCAGCACTACTGAGTGCGCTGACTATCTCCTTGGTCAACTCTCCCTGAAACGCGAGTCCAAATTAGCTAGTGGTCCGATGGGCATGCAACAACTGAGCGCGGTAGATGCGGGCGGCTTTCATCTGCGCGGCTACGCGGGCAACTCCGCTCAGGATCACGTAGATTTTCTGCACGCGATGCCGTCGTGGTTTGGGTTGGCGGGGGTTAGATAGGCCACAAAAAGGAGCAATGTGAAAAACCATAAAGATTACACGGTCGTTAGTGTGGCCATTTTGCTGGTCATGTTTTTCTTCTCTTCCTGTAACGCCCGAGAGGCTATTGTCGGCGGGCCGCAACGGCCGATATTCGCCCCTGCTCCGGGCGCACCAATCGCCGTCGCGTGCGGTGCGAGTAACGTAGTCGTCGGCGATCTGAATAAAGATGGCAAGCCTGATCTGGTGATCGCATGCGGACAGACTCGCGCCCTGACCGTGTTGCTTGGAACAGGAGGCGCACAGTTCCGCGCGTCCAGTCCAATTTCAGTGCCCGACGGTCCGGGTGACATGGTGCTCGGCGATGTGAATGGCGACAGCAATCTGGATCTGGCGATCGACAGTCACGACAGTTACGGCGTGGTCCTGCTGCTCGGTGATGGCAAAGGGGGACTGACGCTGGCGCCGAACTCTCCCATTGTGATGAAGGACGGCCAACATCCGCACACGCACGGTTTGGCTTTGGGCGATCTAAACGGCGATCGCAAACTCGATCTCATCAGCGTCAACAACGCAGACAATGATGTGTCCATCGCTTTCGGCGATGGCCGCGGCGGCTTCACCCGCGCTCCGGCAACGTTCGCCGTTGGGCCCAGCCCGTATCCGTTGGGGCTCGGCGACGTAAACAACGACGGCCATCCAGACATTATCGCGACCGCGACAGCCACCGGTCCCCTGCGCCGGCAACAACTGCCGTCGAGCTTCGCGTTAACGCTGCTATTGAATGATGGCCGTGGCGGCTTTCGCCCGAGCCAGCTTCCACTTCGCACCGGTGAACCGTGGTTTGTTGACGTGGGCGATTGTAACGGTGATCGCAAACCGGATTTGGTGGTCACTCATCACGAGCAAAGCAAGTTGACTGTCCTGCTCGGCGATGGTACCGGCCATTTTGCGGAAGTTCCCAACTCGCCGTTCGACTTTGGCCGCAGTGCCTTTCAGGTAGTTCTCGCAGATGTAAATCGTGACGGTCGTCTTGACGCGCTGGCCGCAGCCGGCGAGGGTGTGCGAATCATGCTGGGCGACGGCCGCGGTAACTTCACGTCGGCGCCGGGCTCGCCTTTTCTGACCGGCAGAGGAGTTTGGCGACTCGCGGTTGCCGACATGAACGGCGACGGCAAACTCGACATCGTCACCAGCAATCTGGAAAGCCAAAGCGTCAGCATCCTGCTTGGTCAATGAGCCGGTCTTCACGCTGAAGGCGTGATAGAAAGTAGCCCGGGGTAAGCGCGTTTCGGGCGACACCCCGGGATCACATCACCAAGAAATATCCTTGCCCTGAAGGGGCAACAGAATTGTGAGGTTGGTACCAGCAGCCCGTGTCGCCGCACGGAATCCTCTATTGGAAATATCGCGTAATCTCCGTGCCGATCCATTTTCCCACCGGGACTGAGACGCCATTCCCGATCATTCTGTACGCATCGTTGGCGCTTCCCGCGAAAGTGAATTTGTCAGGGACTCCCTGCAATCGCGCGTACTCTCTTACCGTGTAGGGCCGCGCGCCGTGAGGGAAGCGTTTGTCTGCAACCAGTCTCGTGCTCAAGTCCTTCGCGTAATGTGCCACGCAAGTGGGCGCGATGTCCCCGCGTTCGGGGTCGCTAATGATCGGACGATCACGATATTTGCCGGCAAGACGCCGACCCACATAGTCGGGGATGTGCGGCGCCGGATCCGGCTCGAGTATTTCTGCTAACGTCACGGGTGTTTCAGATTTAGGCTCGCGCCAAGCGAAGCTTCGCTGGCTGCCGATTATGATTAGCCTGTCTCTCTTTTGTGGCAGCCAAGTCGAAGACTTAACCGGACAGGCGACGTGCACGTAATAGTCCGGGAGCTTCGTCATAGCTTCCATGACGACAGGGAATTTCTTCATCCCCGGAACATTCTCGACCACGTAAAGCTCGGGCCTGCGGATAGCAACGTGCCGGAAGAAATGCAGGAACAAATCGTCTCCGGTGCGCAACCCGTGAATGTCGGCGATTGGCGAATACTTCGTGCAGGGATAGGTCGCCACCATCACGTGGCATTCTTTTTCTGACTGCACGAGCTTCTTGGTGATGTCGCACTGCACGACTTCGTGACAGAAATTCCGCCGCTGCGTATCACAACAGACAGCTTCGATCTCAAAGCTTTGCTGCAACGTCAGGCCGCCAGCTTGGAGACCGATGTCCATCAGCCCCGCGCCAGAGAAGTAAGTATTAGTGAGAATGGGAGTCATAGCTTGGGCATACTACCCAGGGAGGGTTGTGTTCGGCAAGTACGATATTTTGCATCGCTTGCTGCATGGGGCTTGCGGGGTCCCATTTCTTTGCGACTCCAAGCCTTGCAAGAAAATTGCAAGCGAATGTCGAGACGGACAAGGAAAAAAGGAGTATGTTCTGACCTATTGTTAGATTGGGTTGCCTCTGATCACGAAAGGTAAAAGCAAATGCAGGAAGGCCTTCGTCGTGTTGAGATTTCCAACGGACTTGAAAATCTTAGCGTGTCTCTGGAGTTTGACGGCGAAAGAGAGAGCACTCAACTACTGATTAACGGTGTCAGCTACCATTTTGAGCGAATAAGGAAACAGCAATTCATTCGCGAGTACAAGGTCGACAATGATCCAGACTATGAGCCCCAGTCAGACGACCTCGGTTACTGCTATCTGATTGCTCCTTTTTGTCAGCAAACGACTGGACAGTCCTAAATGCGCTTATATCGTCCTAAAGCCGATTCCCTTTAGGTATTCAAAAGTTGGATCATAGAATTCGGGGTTGCGTGTCGGGTCCTCCGAATCGCCGCTCGGCACAACTATCACCATTCCCTGCCGGGCACGAGTTAGCAAAACGCGATAAGCATTCTTTTGGTAGATCTGACGCTCTCGTTTATTGATGCGATTCCAACTAGCGCCGCAGAACGACTTGTGCTGCCAACCGTCCGGCGTGTATCTAAAATCGGCATCCCACGTCACGCAGCTCCAATCAAGTTCGAGTCCTTGAACGTCGAATTCCGTGGCGACATCTTCGAGATAATAGGATGAGCGTACATCCTCAGGTCCATCGAGAAACCAATGAATCGGATCCATTGGAGACTTCACGTCGATCGCATGTGGCTTTAATCTTTCGGCCTGAGACGACACGATAATTCCGTAACGCTCCGTGCCGCGCGCGCGTTCCTTCAGCCAACGCTTTGCCCTGGCGAGATCACGCGTAAGCACGATTGGATATTTTGCCGATATGTTAGCCAGAGTCTTGCGTGCTTCATCTTTCTCAAGATCAAGTAGTTGCTTGACCAGTAGCGAAACGTGCTCAGCGCGGAACGAACGCATTGATACAGCGAGGTGCAGTTCATCTTTGATCGTCACCTCGGAGCGCGTTCGTAATGGCTCCAACACTTGGCCTGCCGCGTACTCGCTGTCCGTCAGCCGAGATGATATGTATACATGCCAGTCCGGAAAAGACCTATTCAATGCACTAACCCATTCGCTGATTCCGGCTTCGCCTCGATTGATCTCCTGACCGCCGCCCACCAGACAGACGACAACTGCCCAGTCGTCGTGACGATCAAGACAAGAGATTAGAAATTCCGGCTCAGACTGATTGAAGTTCGGAGTGGCTTTCTTGCGTCGCATGAAACTCGCCGTTTCATGCAAGTCCCATGCACGTTGAGCCTCATCGAACAATGCGACATGTTCGATGGGCGGTCGGCTCAAGTCCTTGAGGCAGTCATCGCGGAAGTGATGTACATTTTGAACGAACGCCTGCACTTTACTGCGGGATTCACCTTTCCTTCCCCTTTTTCCCTGTGCCTTCTGCGTATCAAAGTGATCGCGTGCGAGTGCTTCGCAAAGAATCTTCACAAGCGGACCATTACCTGAGAGAAACACGCTATAGAGACTGTCGTTTTCGTCGCGATGTTTCGTTGCTGTGTTGAGACCGACAAGCGTCTTTCCGGCACCGGGAACTCCCGTGACAAAGCAAATTGCTTTCTGGGAATTCTCTTTCGAGAAACTAATGACTTCATCGATCGCATTTGAAGTAAGGTTGAGGTTGTCACCCGCATCGTTCCGAGAGATATCGGTGACTGAATGTCCCTTATATAGAGCTAGAGCTGCTTCGATGATGGTCGGGGTCGGGCAGTAGCGTCCGCTTTCCCACCACTCCGGATCTATCGCAGCATTGCCTTCCGCAAAAGTTAGTACGCCGTCAATAACCTGTTTCAGCGAAGAAGTGTTACAGCGAATAGGAGAGAGCAATTTGTCGTTTTGCGGAGTAACGCAAGTAATTGGGGGCGACTGCCGTGCCTCAGTCGCGATCAGCACTGGAGCAACGAATTGATCGTGGCTTGATTCGTGAAAGTTCTTTAGGTCGAGAGCGTAGTCACAGACTTGATCAATCGCATAGGAAGTAAATGCGGTTTCGCCAATCTTAAATTCGAGCACGAATATAGCCGGACCGATGAGCAGAACAGCATCAATCCGTCTTCCCATGCGTGGAATGGAGAATTCGAAATAGATGCGACCTTCATGATTGGTGAGAAGCCCTTTCAGAATGTTCACCTCTTCAAGCCAGGCTCCCTTCTCAGTGGACGCTGAATCGAAAGAGTGGGCGTGGTTGAGATAGCCGAGGACTTCGTGCGTCGAGGTGTTTCGAAAGTCCTTAATTGAGGCGGAGTAGTATGCGCGGTTCATCTTGGTTATGAGAATGGCTACGGCGCGCAATGTATGCGGGCGCTGGCAGTTAAGTCAATAGGGGAGTGAGGGTTTAGATGTGGATGACAGTCATGCCATCGTAAGCTGGCTCGAATCTTTGCGATCATCGAACGGACAACGAGGCTGAACTTCGTTACTAGCTGACCCAGCGTTAGGAAAGCCGGAGGCTTTCCGCAATGTGCTGCGGCGGAGCCGCGAAGAGCAGAAGGCAGAAAGCAGAAGGCAGTAGGCAGAAAGCAGGAAGCAGAAGGCAGTAAGCAGAAGGCAGGAAGCAGAACGCAGGCAGCAGAGCGTTGGCGATATCGCCTCCGTCGGTTTGCCGAGTTTTGTCTAATCTGTGAAATCTGCGTAATCTGTGGACTCTATTGTTCGCAGCGCGGAGGCTCAATAAATGAAAAAACTGATCACGATTCTGTTTACGCTCTCGTTCCTGCTCGTACTCTGGGCCGATGCTAAAACCCGCTCAGGTCCGATCGATGATCAGGACATTGGGCTCGAAGCTCGCGGCAGATTCGCGCGGGTCAGTTCAACTCTTTCAAGTCGCGTCATTAACCCGCTTGCTACCGCAAGCGGTTCTGTATACGCCGGAAATATTGCTGAGGGGATGTACACGATCGTAGGCTGGGCCAGTCATCGATGCCTGGAAATTCCTGCCAGCTCCTGCACATCCGGAATCGGGTTACAGACATTTGACTGTGACGCTGCGGGAGCCAGTAATAGCCAAAAGTTCAATATCGTCAGTGATGGATCTGGTAACTACACGATCCGCCCGGCGCATAGTGATCTGTGTTTAGAGGTCCCTGCCGATCATTCAGACCGCACCCCGATTCAACAGACGGTGTGCGCGCCCGATAAGGTCAGCCAGAAGTGGGCCATGACCCAGACCGGCGACAACCTGGAAATCAGGGACGTCCAAAATAATCAGTGCCTGGAGGTCTGGAACGCTCTGAAGGTGAACTACACTCCGGTGGTCCAGCAGCGTTGTAACAACGGCACCAACCAACGATGGACGCTCCACAAGACGACACTAAACGACGACAAAGGAATTATCTGCAACGCGTCGCCGAGCCATCCCGAGCATGATTGTTCCGGTGTGAATGCTCAGCAAAAAGAAGTTCATCTGGGAAAGACTCTGACCAAGTCGCGCTGCGAGGAAGCATGCCAGGCGACCAAGATGGTGAGCTGCAAGTGGGAGGGATCAAAGCAGTAGGCAGAAAGCAGAAAGCAGAAGGCAGGACGCAGAAAGCAAAAGGCAGAAGGTTCTTTCTGCTGCTTTCTGCCTAGTGCCTTCTGCCTTCTGCTTTATCGTCCTTCATTCTGGCGCTCGATCATCCATTGCGGATACATCGAAGGTGGCGCGGTGGTCGCCGAGAGTTGCGCGACTTCTTCCGGACTCAGCTGCAAATCTGCCGCCTTCAGATTGTCTTCCAACTGCGACATCTTGTTCGCGCCGATGATGACGGAAGTGACGCCGCGTTGAGCTAACAACCAGGCGAGCGCGACCTGCGCGACGCTCGCGCCTTTCGCTTTCGCAATCGCATCGAGTGCGTCCACCGCATCAAACCCGCGCGCTTCGTCAATCGCCGGAAACTGAAAGTTAGTGCGCCGCGCGCCCGCGGGATTTGGATTGTCGCGCGTGTACTTGCCCGAAAGAAATCCGCCGGACAGCGGCGACCACGGCAGCACGCCGACATTTTCTTCGCGACAGAGTGGCAGCAACTCGTGTTCGAGATCGCGTCCCACCAATGAGTAATAAGCCTGAAGCGAAACGAAGCCGGCCCAGTCTTTCTCTTGCGCCAACACTAAGGCCTTCGCCAAATGCCGCGCCGACCAATTTGAGCAACCGACGTAACGCACTTTGCCCTGGCGCACGAGGTCGTCGAGCGCGCGCAGAGTCTCTTCGATCGGCGTGAGCATGTCCCATCCGTGCACCTGATAGAGATCGATGTAGTCGGTCTTGAGTCGTCGCAGGCTTTGCTCTATTGAAGCCAAGATGTGTTGGCGCGAGAGGCCGACGTTGTTCGGATCGCCGGTGCCCGTGGACGCGGCTTCACTCATCGAGCTGCGGACTTTGGTGGCGACGATCACTTTGTCGCGCGCGGCGCCGCAGTCTTTCAAGGCCTGGCCGAGGATTGTCTCCGACTGGCCATAGGCATAGACGTCCGCGGTATCGAAAAAGTTAATCCCCGCCTCCAGCGAGCGCGCGACCATGGCGTTCGCGCCGGCCTGATCGACAACGGCAATGTTGTAGAAATTCTCGCCAAAGGTCATCGTGCCAAGACACAGCTCGGAAACTTTCAGGCCAGTGCGGCCAAGGGTTCGGTATTTCATGGCTCAATCGTAGACAGGAAGTCGTAAATAGTAAATCGTGAATCGTAGACCGGGAACGTGAAGGAAAATTTGTTACGAGGATGTCGATTCGATGGAGCGCCGAAGGCGCGGAATGTATTTCGCCCCTTCAGGGCTGGTTGAATCTATTTCCGATCCGTCCCAGGGGCGTTGCCCCTGGCTATTACATTTCACGCCTTCAGCGTGAAGAACGAAACCTCGTATTGCGGGCTCTCAAAACAAAAAATGGAATCGTGGCCCAGGGAGTGGTGGCGTGCATCAGCACTTGACCCCGGGTACTGTCTCTCACGCCTCCGGCGTGAAAACTACTGTCTAGAAATCCAGACGCACGCCCAGACGAATCTCGCGCGGCCGCTGGGTGCGTGAGGGAACCAGGAAGGTGTCGAGGAATGCTTGCTTTGTTGCCGCCGAAGATGTCGGGCTGAACGCGCTGAAGTCGATGAACTCGCTGCCAAAACTGAACACCGTCTTGTTCAGGATGTTGTTGAATTCAACCACAGGACGCAGACGCACCTTGTCGCTCAACTTAATCTCGCGCGAGACGCTTAGATCGAAAATGAATTGACCCGGGCCGGTGCCGGAATTGCGCGGCAGGTTTCCCGTCTGGCCAATCGTCGGCTGCGTGAACTGGGCAAGAATCGCTGGATCGATTGTTTGACCGGGCCGGCGCCACGTGAGCGTGCCCAGGTCGCCGTTAAAGAACGGCCGGTCATTGCCGATGTCGTCGAGGTTTCGATCCGCGCCGCCCAGACCGATGTTGAAAGGGGAGCTGGAAGAGAGCCGCAGGACCGGCGCGATGCGCAGCCCCAGACGCTTTGGCGTGTCGATCGTCGCAGAGAAGGCCACACGATGACGGCGATCCTGCAGACTGCGCGAGCGCTCGCGGCGAAAGTCTCCGGCAATCAACGCGTCGGAAGTGTTCACAATGCCGTCGTCGGTCAGAAACGAAAGTGTGTAGACCGCGCGGAATGAAATGCTCGCGCCATTCTTTCCCTGACGAAATCGATTTCGGAATTCAAGCACCAGGCCGTGATAAAAACTGTTGCCGACCGGGATCAATTGTTCGACTTCACCTTTTGACGGATCGGGACGCAAAGGCCCCAACGCAGCCAGCGCCGTGTTCACCGAAGTCGTCGAAGTTGTCGCGTTGAGATTGATGAGCGAGATGGGCACGCCGAATTCAATTATCTTCACCACCGAATTTGGATTCGCCGGATCGGGTGGCACCAAAACAAAGCGCACCAGGTCTCCGGCGGTCGTAGTGTTCAGCAAAGGCCGCACGCCTCCGGAGACGTTAAGAAAATTTGCAAAGTCGCGCGACGCCAGAAAGTCGGTGAAGTTCTTGAATCCTCTTGGCAAGGCCGGCGCGTTCACATTGAACTCGCGCCACAGATGCAGGCCGCGATTCCATGTGTAGTTCGCTTCAAAGACCATATTGCGGCCGAGCTGACGCTCAAAACCGATGTTTGCTTGATAGCTTTCCGGGATGCGCAGGCTTGGATCGAGACGACGCAAGACGCCGCCACTCGATCCGCCGGTGCCGGTATTGGTTACCGCGAACTGTTTGACCAGCGGCGAGTCCGCCGTTAACGTCTGCGGAAAGCGAAGATTGGCCGCGATGAAAGCGCGACGTTGCGCATTGGTCAGGACTTTCCGAGTAGTCGGATCGGTGAGCGCGTCGGTGTCGAGGAACAGTTGTTGATTGCCGAACGTGAAGTCGTCAATCGTGCGCAGTAACACGCGATTGTAAAAGATTCCCGCGCCGCCCCGGATCACCGTCTTGCTTGATTTAAAAGGATCGTAAGCGAAAGCGACGCGTGGCCCAAAATTATTCAGATCACGCAGAATGTTTTCGTTTTCCCAACGCACGCCATAGCTGAACGTCAGGTTGGGCTTCAGCCGCCATTCATCCTGCGCAAAGATTCCGATGTAAGTATTGTTTTGCGTCGAGGTTGTGAGAAAGTTTTGCCGAAAGCGACTGGGAGTGTTCGCGAGAAAATCGCCCGCGCTGTCAAAGTCCCAGGTGCCGGTTGCGTCCGAGAGATCGATGAACGTCGACTTGATCTTTTGGATGTCGCCGCCAAACTTCAAAGAGTGCGGACCATGAACGTACGAGAAAATCTCCTGGAACTGCCAGCGCGTTTCGCGGCGATCAGTCGCGCCGCTGGTTGAAGTTCCCGCCACCAGCGTTCCGCTTACCAGCTTTGAAGGGTCGTGGATACTGATGAGCACTACCGGCGTCGTCGTGCCGCCGGTCGCCGTGACCGCGGGAGTTAGTTGCGAAAACTGGAAGCGCGTCTGCGCGACGGCCTTGGCAGAGAATACGTAGTTATCCGAGTAAGAGATCGCGTTCGTGTTGCGCGTCTTGCCTTCGAGCGCTTGCGCCAGACGGTTGCCTCCACCAAATTGTCGCAGATTGTTCAGCCGGCCGAGTTGAAGAACAAAGGAACCATTGTGCAGGTCAGTGAACTTGTGATCCACGCGGGTCGTGAAAATGTGATTGCGCTGCGGGGTGCTGATGCCCGCGGTGAAGGGAGCAACCGCGGCGTTGACGGCCGGTGACGACGCGTTCTCAGTTCGTTGCGCCGCAACGTCAGTAGGCGCGGGCAGAGGAAACAAAGGGTTCTGCTGCACCGGCACCAAAGTATTAATCAACGTCGAGTCGAGCAGCGTGTCGTATTCATAAGCCGTGAAAAAGAAGGTTCGATCGCGGCCGTTGTAAATCTTTGGAATTCTGATCGGGCCGCTCAGAGTGAAGCCGGGATCGTCTTCCTGCAAAGGCAGACGCTTGAGACCGAGCGAGTTGTTCTTCCAGGTGTTCGCATTCAGCGCTTCATCACGGAAAAAGAAATAGGCGCGCCCGCGAAACTTGTTCGAACCACCACGCGTGCGCAGATTGACGCGCCCGCCGGACGCGCGGCCATACTCGGCGGCGAACTGATTGCGGATGATCTGGACTTCGTCAATCGCTTCGATCGATGGCGTGAAGCGCTCACGCGCCGCGCGGTCGTCGTTGTTGTCGAGCCCGTCAATCGTGATGTTGTTCGAATAGGCCGTGCCGCCGGAGAGTGAAAATATTCCGGCTTCTTCCGGCGTGCCGCGCGAAGAGATGCGATCACTGGCGAGTTCGCGGGTTGAAAGCGGCTCTTCCGCGACGCCACCGAGTGTGAAGATCAGATCCAGCGGCGAACGCGTGCCAACCGGCAGCGACTCGATTTCGCGTGTGGCTACCGTGCCGCCGACGATGGTGCGCGTCGTGTCCACCTGCGGAGCTTCAGCCGCGCTGACGATCACGGCCTCGGCCGTAACCCCCGCGGGCTTCAGAGTAAAATCCAGTTGCACGTTTTGTCCGGCCAGGGTCGTGAGGTCGGTCTTTTCTTCCGCGGCAAAACCCGTGAAGCTAGCCTTGATGCTGTAGACGCCGGGCTCGAGCTGAATGATTTTGTAGCGCCCGTCACCGTTAGCGACGACGGTTCGCGCGACTCTGGTTTTGACCATGGTCGCGGTCACGCTGGCGCCGGGAATCACCGCGTCGTTCTGATCGGCGACGCGACCGGTGATGGTTACGGTGTCGAGATCTTGTGCCGAGATTGGTTTGGCGGCGAGACACGACACGGCCAGCACCGGGACGAATAGAAAAAGGATTTTGCCGAAGCGTTGCATCGGAGCCAGTACAATTCGCGCAAAGCGAACTCGAAGGAGTTAGAACAATGATTTAGGCGGCACACTTTAGCATCGTAGTGAGGATAGCTCAAGCAAACAGTCGCGGGCTTGCGTTACAAAAAGGAGTTAGCGCGATTTGCCGCCGGCGGCGCGCCGCCTCGCCGGAACGGCGCGATTCATGCGGCTGATTGGGACCAGCGCGCCGGCTTCGGGCGGCGGGGCTTCGGTAAAGTGAGAAAACTCTTCGGCGTGAGTTTGCAGATATTGAAAGAACCGTTCGAACTCCTGCTGCATCGCATCCATCTTTTCACGCATGTTCAGAATGATCTCGACGCCGGCGAGGTTCACGCCCAGGTCACGTGTCAGAGATAGAATGATTTCCAGGCGCTCGAGGTCAGTGTCCGTGTAAAGCCGTGTGTTGCCTTCCGAGCGCGATGGCTTCAGCAGCCCCTCGCGTTCGTACAGGCGCAGCGTCTGCGGATGTAGCTCAAACTGCTCTGCCACAGCGCTGATGGTGAATGTTTTGGCTCGCCTTTTCATTTCCGAATCGGGAACTAAGCCACAGAGACACAGAGGCACAGAGAGACAAGAACGATTAGCCACGGATTAACGCAGATAGGCACAGATCGAAATTCTTTCTTTCCTATCCGTGGAAATCTGCGTTTATCTGTGGCTGGTTTTTCCACCTCTGTGTCTCCGTGCCTCCGTGGCTAACTATTCCAAGCCCATCGCCACCCGCGGATTGTCCGCGTTCATCTGCGCGTACTTTCGCAGCAACTCTTTCGTCTCTTCGGAAATTACTTTCGGCAAAACTACCTGCACCTCAACAAACTGATCGCCGTGCACGTTTGAATCGCGCAGTGAGGGCGCGCCCCGCCGGCGCAGGCGAAACTTTTGTCCTGACTGTGTACCCGGCGGAATGCGCAACTGCGCTTTGCCGGCGACCGTGGGAACTTCGATCTTCGCGCCGAGCGCGGCTTCGGGTACCGTCAGCGGAACGGTGACATAGATGTTGTCGCCTTTGCGCGTGAAGTGCTGATGACGGCCCACGTTGGTGATGATGAACAAATCCCCTGGGGGCGCGCCCAGACGTCCGCCTTCGCCTTTGCCGGGAATGCGCACGCGCGAGCCGGTGTCGACGCCCGCGGGAATGCGCAACTTAACCGTTTCGGTTTTCGAGAGAGTGCCCTTTCCTTTGCAGAGAGAGCATGGTGAGCGACGCTTGCCGGTGCCGCTGCAATCCGGACACTCCTGCGAAAAACGGAGACGCCCGCCGGCGCGTTGCACCTGGCCCGTGCCTTTGCACGTCGAACACACCGTCAATGGGCCGCCGGTGTCGCCGGCCCCATGACAGCGCGAGCATTGCTCTGACCGATTCACGGTCAGGTTGGTCGTGAGTCCGGTGATCGCTTCTTCGAAACTGAGCGCGAGCGGCATTTCAATGTCCGCGCCGCGCTGAGGTTGTGGACGCGGTGGCTCGCGTTCCGCTTTCCCGCCGCCGAATAGATCGGAAAAGATGTCCCGGAAGCTGCTGCTGCCACCGGTCGCTGTCGATGCGGCGCCCCAGTCAAAACCCGAGAAATCAAACGGCGCGCCTTGGGTGCTGGTCGCTCCGCCGCGCGCGGCCGCATCAGCGAGATTGTCAGAGTACTGTCCAAAGCGATCGTAGACGGTGCGCTTCTTGGGATCGGAAAGAACATCGAACGCTTCGCTCATTTGCTTGAAGCGTTCTTCCGCGGATTTGTCGCCAGGATTTACGTCAGGGTGATACTTGCGCGCCAGCCGGCGATAAGCTTTCTTGATCTCTTCCGGCTTGGCGTCGCGTTTGACGCCCAGGATTTTGTAGAAGTCTTCCTTGGCCATCTTCAAACAGGACTCGGAGATGGGGCGACGCGGCGACGCGGTGATTTATTGGCTCCGCGTCCCCGCGTCTCGGTGTCACCGCGTCATTTCGATTATTTCTTCTCTTCGTCAACATCGACGTACTCGGCGTCGATGACGTTGTCTTCACCGCCGGACGTCTGGCCGCCCGGCGCGGCGCCCGCGGCTGACGATGCTTCGGTCTGCTCACCGCCCGCGTCGGTTGAAGACGTTTGTTGATAGAGCGCTTCGGCCATCTTGTGTGAGACGGTTTGCAGCGCATTGAACGCATTGTTCATGCGTTCGACTCCGCCTTCCTCGGTGGCTTTCTTCGCATCGGCGATCGCCGCTTCGACCTCGCCGGCGACAGCGCCGACTTTCTCGCGGTTCTCGTTGAGCGTCTTTTCCATCTGATAGACGAGACCATCGAGCTTGTTGCGGGCCTCGATCTCTTCGCGCTTGGTCGCGTCCTCGGTTGAGTGCGCGTCAGCGTCCTTCATCATGCGATCGATTTCGTCTTTGCTGAGACCGGACGACGAAGTGATCGTGATCTTCTGCTCGCGGCCGGTGCCCATGTCTTTCGCCGACACGTTCACGATGCCGTTCGCGTCGATGTCGAACGTGACTTCGACCTGTGGCATGCCACGCGGTGCCGGCGGAATGCCGACCAGATGGAACTTACCGAGCGTGCGATTGTCTGAAGCCATCGGCCGCTCACCTTGTATGACATGCACTTCAACCGAGGTTTGATTGTCTGAGGCGGTCGAGAAAGTCTCAGACTTGCGCGTCGGGATCGTGGTGTTGCGCTCGATCAGCTTAGTAGACACCCCGCCTAGGGTTTCGATGCCAAGGCTTAACGGCGTGACGTCGAGCAAAAGGATGTCAGTCTTCTCTCCGGAAAGGACGCCGGCCTGCACGGCTGCGCCTACCGCAACGACCTCGTCGGGATTGACGCTCTTGTTCGGTTCCTTGCCAAAGAAGGCCTTTACTATCTCTTGCACCTTGGGAATGCGCGTCGATCCGCCGACCAGTACGACTTCGTCAATCTTGGTCGCATCGATCGCTGCGTCCTTTAGCGCCTGTTGCAGCGGTGGAGTGAGCCGCTTGAAGATCGGATCGGCCAGTTGCTCGAATTTCGCACGAGTCAATTTCATGACCAGGTGCTTTGGTCCGGATTGGTCGGCCGTGATGAACGGCAGATTGATTTCAGTTTCCATCGTAGACGAGAGTTCGATCTTCGCTTTCTCTCCGGCTTCCTTAAGACGCTGCAAGGCCATCTTGTCCTTCGAGAGATCGATACCCTGATCCTTCTTGAACTCTTCGATGATCCATTCGATCAAGCACTCGTCGATATCGTCGCCGCCGAGATGCGTGTCGCCGTTGGTTGATTTCACTTCTACGACGCCTTCGCCCACCTCGAGAACCGAAATGTCGTAGGTGCCACCGCCAAAGTCGAACACGGCGATCGTTTCGTCCTTCTTCTTATCAAGACCATAGGCCAACGCCGCCGCGGTCGGCTCGTTGACGATGCGCATGACTTCCAACCCCGCGATCTTGCCGGCGTCTTTGGTTGCCTGCCGCTGCGAGTCGTTGAAGTAAGCGGGGACCGTGATCACCGCTTTCTCGACCTTTTGGCCAAGATAGTCTTCGGCTGACTGTTTCATCTTTTGCAGAATCATGGCCGAGATTTCCGGCGGGCTCCATTCCTTGCCCCCAGCGGCTACGCGGACATCGCCGCCGGGGCCGCTGCCCTGCACTTTGTAGGGCACCTGCTTCTTTTCTTCCGTCACTTCGTTGAAGCGACGACCCATGAATCTCTTGATTGAATAAATAGTGTTTTCAGGGTTGGTCACGGACTGACGCTTGGCTACCTGGCCAACCAGGCGGTTGCCGTCTTTCGCAAACGCGACCACCGAAGGCGTCGTGCGGCCACCCTCAGAGTTCGTAATCACCGTCGGCTCGCCGCCTTCCATGACGGCGACTACGGAGTTTGTTGTGCCCAGGTCAATTCCAATAATCTTGCTCATTTTGAGAATTCTCCACTTAAGTTTTTGTTGGCCATCGGCTGGATCCTACCTTTTCGATCAGAGAAAAGGCCCCGCCGATGGGTTGAATGCGGCCTTAGAATAATACCTGAGTGTCACATTGTCAACTTTGTTGCGAGCTCTTTGACTGGTTGTTTTTGGGTTCTGATGGACGCTGGCGGAGGTTCGCCACGCGCCCTTGCGCGGTGCCTTCTAGCGGCGGTCTTCTCCGAGCAGTCCTGAGACAAAGAACGCATAGTGCACGCCCGAAAGCAGCGCCAGGCCAACAACTACAGTGTAGAGAGTTGGCAGGTAGTAGCCGGTACCGACACGAGTTTGAGCGCCGAGAATTACCGCGGCGATGGTGACGATCTGGACAACGGTGCTGACCTTTCCCAAAGACGAGGGTCGAAAGGCCCGGAATCCGGTGACCATGTTGATGGCGGCGGCGCCGACGATTATGAAAACGTCCCGGCTGATGACGGTGATCGTGACCCAGAACGGAATCGGCAGATGCTTGGGCAGGGGAATGGGAAAGACGCTGCGCATCGACAGAACGACGAACGCGGTAACCAACATCATCTTGTCGGCAATCGGATCCAGAATCCGACCGAGCGGCGACTGCTGCTGAAAACGACGCGCGAACAACCCGTCGAGTCCGTCAGTAACGCCGGCGACCACGAATGTCGCCAGCGCCCAAACGAACCGCTGATAAAAAAGCATCGAGACAAATACGGGAATCAGGACCATCCGAAAAATGGTCAGGACGTTTGGCAGGGTAACAATTCGCGAGGACATCTATGGCATTGAGCGCAACTCGAGCAGTGAAACTTCCGGCGGGCAACCGTAGCGAATCGGCAGGACGACCGTGCCTAGTCCGCGGGTCACATAAATTTGAGTGTTTCCCCGGCGACCCAGGCCGCGCAGCATTCTTCGACGTGGTCCTCCGGAACGACTCTTTTCAGAGCGCAAAGTTACCTGCCCGCCGTGAGTGTGTCCGCTGAGCACGAGGTCAACGTCAAGGCGCGCGGCGCGGCGAAGAATGATCGGGTTGTGCGCGAGCAATAACTTCATTTCATCATCACCTGAGCCGGCCAACGCCAGAGGCAAATCTTCCAGGCCCACCATGGTGTCATTCACGCCCGCCAGCCAGAACGACTGTCCGTGCAAGTCCACGCGCTGACCCTCGTTGAGCAGAACGCGAATGTTTTCGGTGCGAAAGAGATCGGCGATTAGCGCTGCGTCCGTCCAGTGATCGTGATTTCCCAGAACCGCATAGACGCCGTGGCGTGCGCGCAGCCGACCTACGAGTCCCGCGCAAGGCGCGGCATAACTACGGTCGTGCGAAATATAGTCGCCGGTCAGCGCGATCAGATCCGGACGAAGATCGTTGGCCGCGTTGACAGCGCGCTCCAGATGCCCGGAATTTGTGAGCGGGCCGTAATGAAAGTCTGAAAGATGGACGATGCGCAGGCCATTCAACGCTCTTGGCAAACGACGCAGAAAAATCTCTTGCCGCTCGATGGCCAGCATGAACGGCTCAGCCAGAGCAACTCGCGCCATCTCGCCGAGTGCGGATCTGATGATCCCGGCTGGGCGGGTCTGTGGCTTCGCGCGCCGGCGCTGCAAACGCCCATGTGTCCAGCGTATCGGAGTTGACATAATCTGCGGGGGAACCTTAAGGCCTGCGCATTATATTGATCGACGGCAGAGGGCGCAACCAAACGCGCCCAGGGTTGTTTTATCTGGCCAATCGTTAGGCTACCGTGATCTCGCTCGACAGATAAACGTCCTGAATTGCATTCAGCAACTCGACGCCTTCATTCATCGGTCGTTGAAAGGCCTTGCGTCCGGAGATCAAGCCCATGCCGCCGCCGCGTTTGTTGATAACCGCAGTGCGCACGGCTTCGGCCATGTCGCTTGCGCCTTTTGACTCGCCGCCGGAATTGATCAAGCCGACGCGCCCCATGTAGCCGTTCGCAACTTGATAGCGCACGAGATCGATCGGATTTTCGCTGGTGAGTTTCTCGTAAACCAGCTTGCTGGTTTTGCCATAGGACTTGCCAAGTTCTTTCTCGACTGCAGTGTAACCGCCGTTGCGTTCGGGCAGTTTCTGTTTGACGATGTCGGCCTGAATCGTCACACCGAGATGGTTGGCCTGTCCGGTTAGATCGGCGGCCGAGTGCATATCGCCTTCGGGAGTTTTGAATTTCGAGTTACGCAAGTAACACCACAGGATGCAGGCCATCCCCAGCTCATGAGCGTAAGCGAACGCATTCGCGACTTCGGTGATCTGGCGCGTCGATTCGTCCGAGCCAAAATAGATCGTCGCGCCGACCGCTACGGCGCCGAGATTTTTAGCTTCTTTCACCGTGCCAAACAGGACCTGATCGAATTTGTTCGGCAGCGTGAGCAGCTCGTTATGATTAATTTTGACGATGAACGGAATCTTGTGGGCATACTTACGAGCGACGCTGCCGAGCACGCCAAAAGTAGAAGCAACGCCATTGCACCCGCCGTCGATCGCCAGCTTCACAATGTTGCCGGGATCGAAATACTGCGGGTTCGGCGCGAACGACGCCCCCGCTGAATGCTCGATGCCCTGGTCGACCGGCAGGATCGAAACATATCCTGTGCCAGCAAGCCTTCCGTGATCAAGGAGCGATTGCAACGACCGCAGGACCGCCGGCGATCGATCGGATTGCGAGCAAACCCGGTCGATGAAATCCGGTCCAGGCAGATGAAGCTGGCTCTTCGGAATCGCCTTTGATTTGTGATCGAGCAGGTCGCGCGCATCGTTCCCCAAAAGCTCTTCAATCCGATCAATCGATGCGGGCGAGCGTTTCATCTCTGTGGCCATTATATTAGTCCTCCGAAATTTGCGGGCATCGTTCCGACATGCGAACGAGGCAAACTCAATGAAAAGTTAATGAAAACGAGACCGGATTATAGCATACGGCGGAGTTGCGGTCGGAACAGCAGTTGGGACTGGATAAACCTCGAAATTGGCAAGACGGACCAAATATGATTGGCGATTCGCTGTCTTCGGCATCATTCGACCTCGATCTTTTTCCCGCCATGCCCATTGCCTTGGGCAATCCCATGCAGCCGCGCGCGTTCTTCATACCCTTTGACCACGCGCGTCAGCGTATCGCGTAGTCGGCTCAGGCGTTCCGCAGTCGACCGCAACTCAAGCAACTCCTGTTTGGTTTCGACTTCAATCTCCAGGGCCGCGGCGACCAGGAACGAAAGCTTCTGCGGCGCGGTGTCGCTGATGTCTGGTAGATTTCCGCGCTCGTCGTTGATGACGCGGATTGAATTGGCCACGCGCATGAAGATCGCGGCCACGTCGCGCGAACTGGCCGATAGCGAGGCGCCGTCCTCGTCATCGTCTTCGAAAAAAATTGGGCGCACGACGAGATAGGGATCGCCGCGTTCGACGTAACCTTCGGCTCGATACCGAACCACGCCGACGGTCAGAACGTTTGAGCGACCGTCCGGCAATGCCTGCGTCTCAGTAACCTCGGCCACACACCCGATGTGGCCAGCGAGTGGGATCTCCTTGTCGGCGTCCGCCGAATCAAAGTATGAGAGGCCAAACAAGTTGTCGCCAGCGCGGATGTCCGCCAACATTTTGCGATAGCGCGGTTCGAAGATGTGCAACGGCATCGGCATGCCGGGAAACAGTACGACCGGCAAAGGGAAAAGCGGCAACTCAAGCACGCCGCGCACCTTGTCTAGAGCTTCACTCATGAATGCAAGACCGCCGAAATACTCGGCAAATTATCCGGGGCTCAGAATTTGGAAATATGGCGCAGGCATTATCGCAGACGAGTTGTTAGAAGTCAGCCGTCAGCGCGCCTTCGAGGCCCTGCACCGGCGGGCACTCGGCGTGCGAACTGTGATAGTCTGCCGTCAAACCAGGTCGTTACGGAGAGCGAAAACATGAGTGAGTTAGCCGAACGCGAGTGCGTGCCTTGCCGAGGTGGAGTGCCGCCTTTGAAGGGCGATGAAGTTCAAAAGTTACTGAGCCAGTTGGCGGATTGGCAGGCCGTAAGCGAGCATCACTTGATGAAGACTTTTCGATTCCAGAACTTTCGCGACACGCTGGCGTTCGTCAATCGCGTGGGCGAACTGGCCGAGGGCCAAGGCCACCACCCGGATATCTGCTTTGGCTGGGGTAAGGCAGACATCTCGATCTGGACCCATAAGATCGACGGCCTTACGGAAAGCGATTTCGTGTTGGCGGCAAAGATCGATAAGCTGTGACAGGTTCAGAAGCAACGGACTAAACCAGCGTTCGCATCGTAAAGGGCAGTTCGCGGCAATGGCCTCGGCGCCCATTTCGGAATAGCCATGAAACGATTCTTCCTTTTTCTCGGACTAACGACGATGGGCCTTGCAATGCTTTTTCAGATCCCCGCGGCCCAAACCCAACAAACAAAATCGCCGAAACCAGCATCGCCCTCGCCAACGCCCGACGCGGGCCAGGAAAGGCCAGAGATTATCAACATTCGGCGCGTGCGGCTTCCCATCACGGTGACGGATAAGAAGGGTCAATTTGTTTCCGGACTGAGCGCTAACGATTTCCTGATCATGGAAGATAAAGTGCCGCAGCAAATTGAATCGTTCACCGGCGAGGAAAACAACAACATCCCGTTGTACGTTGGCGTGCTGATGGACACCTCGCCCTCGACTGCTGGCAAGTTGAAGTTCGAACAAGAATCGGCGATGAATTTTATCCAGACCGTGGTGAAGCCACGCAAGGATCGAGTGCTCTTCGCGACCTTCGACGATCAAGTTACATTGCGGCAGGACTTCACCGATCGACTCGAGTTGCTGGACCGCGCAGTCTTTGCGGTTAAGAAAACCGGGGAGAAGACGGCGCTCTATGATGCGATCTGGCAATTCTGCGACGAAAAGATGAGGTCGGCGCAAGGCCGCCGTGCGCTGGTAATAATCACTGACGGCGTCGACACTTACAGCCGCGCTCTGATTGGCGACGCGATCGATATCGCGCAGCGCACCGAAACTACCTTGTTTGCAATCTCCACGAAGGCCGGACTATCCAGCGCGGTGCCAGGAGTTGAATCGGGACAGGTAAAGGACAAAGCCGATAGGGATCTTGATCGTCTGTGCGACGAGACTGGGGGCGCAGCGTTTTTCACCGGAGACATGTTGGCGCTTGAGCGCGCGTTTACCAAGGTTGCGCGAGAGCTGCGCACGCAATATCTGATCACTTACAGGCCTACCAATGATCGTTACGACGGCAGCGACCGCCGCATCGAGGTTAAGCTCACGAAGGGGCACGAGAATCTGAAGCTGCGCACCAAGAAGGGCTACAAAGCCGTCGCCGACAGCGTGACCACGAAATGATCGGACCAGGAATGTTGTTTTCGAAAGAACGTTGGGTATTGTTTGCGGCGATATTCGTGTTGGCGAGCGCCGCCGTTGTCGTGACCGGGTCGCGTGCTCAGGGCACAGAGTCTCAGAACAACAACCGTCCGCGTCGCACTGAGAGTTCTCCTCAACCCTCTCCTACGCCTCCGGCAACAACGGACGATGAAACTACTCTGCGTTCGGATGAAGTGGTCCGCACTGAAACGAACCTGACGAATATCCTCTTTACCGCCGCGGACAAGCAAAAGCGTTTTGTCTCGAACCTCAAGCGCGAAGACATCCGCGTGTTCGAGGATGGCGTGCCGCAGGAAATCTTCACATTCCAGCCGAACGTTGACCTGCCCCTGTCGCTGGCAATTCTGATCGACACCAGTGGATCCGAAGAACGAACTTTGCCGGAAGAAAAAGCAGCCGCGCGCGCGTTTCTCGAAACCGTCGTGCGTCCCAACAAAGATGAAGCCGCAGTGGTTTCGTTTACGGGTGAAGTAACGCTCGAACAGGGTTTGACCGGAAATATAGGCCGCTTACGTCGCGCTATCGATCGGGTCGAGTTCGTGCCGCCCTCAGGCTACATCGGTGGTGGTGTGGTGGTCGGGGGCACGCCGCCGATCTCTGGGACGCAGCAGGCGCTCGCCGGCTCGACAGCGATTTGGGACGCCATCTGGGCAACTTCTAACGAGTTGCTTTCGGATGCCGCCGAACATACTCGCCGCGCGATCATCTTGCTGACAGATGGCGATGACACAATTAGCCAAGTGCACATGCAAGACGCGATCAATCGCGCCCTCAAAGCTGATGCGCTGATCTACGCGATTGGTATCGGCGATCGGTATCAGTTCGGAATCAACGAAGGTGCACTGAAGAAGATTACCGAAGGCACCGGCGGTCGAGCTTATTTCCCCCGGAACGAACGCGAGTTGCGTGACTCGTTCGCTCAGATTCAAATCGATCTGAGAGAGCAATACCTCGTCGCTTATTCATCCTCGAACAAGAATCGTGACGGCTCATACCGTCGGGTGGCGATCGAAATCGTCAACCCCGAAGCCCGCAAGGAGAACCTGAAGCTTAACTACAAACCTGGTTATTTCGCCAAATCTCTCGACTCTCCAAAGCCCAAAGACGCAAAAAAGCCATAGTTTTCGAGATTCTCCAGTGGTGACAAACAGTTTTTAGCTCTGCTATACTAGGTTGACCTGCGCCCGGCAGGTGTGTTCACTCTCTGCGCACTGTGCCAAGGCAGAGCCGATCGCCCAGCTCTGATGGAAGCTTCAGGGCGTCCCCTTCCGAAACTGAACAGTCCGGCCTCGTTCGCTATAATGACGAAGCATCAGGAAAATCCAGCCACAATCCTGATCGTTAATGACGATCAGAAGGCGCTTGATCTGCTCGTTGATCTGCTTGAGCCGGAAGGCTACAAAGTCTTTCCGGCGGGAAGCGGGAGGCGCGCACTCGAGATTACTTCTGCCGTAAGAACCGACCTAATCATTTGCGATGTCGTGATGCCTGAGATGAACGGCCTGGAATTATGCCAGCGACTAAAAAAGGATCCCCTCACGACGAACACTCCGGTGTTGCTGGCCAGTGCGGTGCGCAAAGAAGATGCAGCTCACCTTGCGGGATTCGAAGCCGGCGCCGATGACTACATCGAAATTCCTTTTCGTCACGAACAGCTATTGGTCAAGGTTGCGCGCCTGATTGAACGCCATCGTGTCGAGCGCCGCTATCGCGACATCGTCGAATGCGCGGCGGACATTATTTACACGCGCGATATGGATGGACGGATCACCAGTATCAACGAAGCCGGGGCGCGGTTCTTTGGCCGGCCCGCTTTTGATTTGATTGGCCAGCCCCTCAGTGCGCTGATCGGCGAGGAAGCTGCTGCGCGGGACATCGCTGAGATGCAGACCAGAAAGTCCCTTGAACCTGTCCGGTTCACCGACTGTGTGAAGAATGCGTTAGGCGAGGCACGCTACCTCGAAGGAATCGTCACGCTTGACCGCAATTTTCCCGGGGAGTGTCTGGGCGTGCGCGGCGTCGTTCGCGACGTTACCACTCGCCAACTATCTGATAAGGCGCTGCGCGAAGGCGAAGAGCGCTATCGCGAACTGTTTGAGAATGCCAACGACATTATCTACACGCACGATCTCACCGGAAAGTTTACTTCGCTAAACAAATCGGGCGAGCGCGTCACCGGCTACACACTCGCAGAAGCGTTGCAGATGAATATCACTGACGTGCTCGCTCCGGATTCAGTCAATACGGCCAGAAAGATGCTGGCACGCAAAGAACAGGACAAAGTCGCCACAGTTTATGATCTCAATATTATTGCCAAGGATGGTCGCCGAGTGGCACTCGGTGTTAGCACCCGACTCATCTATGCGGATGGAGAAGCTGTCGGAGTGCAGGGCATCGCGCGCGACATCACGGAGCGCAAGCAAGCCGAGGCCGAGCTGCTCCAACGCAACCAGGAATTGGCGGCCCTCAATGAGATTGGCCAAGAGTTGAGCAAGCTGGTCGAACCGGCAGAGATTGCCAAGCTAATTCACACCATGATTGGAAAGGTCATGGACAATCGCAACCTTTATGTTGCGCTCTACGATGAGCAAACCCAGGACGTTTCGTTCCCGGCGTACACGATTGATGGCGAGACATACAGCTCCGCCACCCGCAAGCTCGGGCGCGGCTTGACTGAACACATCATTAGGACCAGACAGCCCCTGCTGATAGCTCGCAATGTTGAGGAAACTCTTCAGCAACTCGGGCTGGTATCGAGCGGGCGACACGCAAAGTGCTGGCTGGCCGTACCGATGCTGGTGGGCGAGAAGGTAGTTGGGGTCATCACAATTCAGGATTACGAAACGGCAGATGCATATGACCACAGCCACGTGGAACTCCTGTCGACGATCGCTTCGCATGCCGCAATTGTGGTCGAGAACGCGCGGCTCTATTTGGAAATGAAACACCAAGCCCAGCGGGCTGCTCTGACGAATCGAATTTCCCAGGCGGTGCGACGCACTCTGGACGTTTCAGAAGTATTCGAAACCGCTGTACGCGAGCTGGGCCAGCACCTCGAAGTCGATCGCTGTTCGCTCTTTATGAAAGACGAAAAGGCCGGACGCGTAACCAACGCAGCCGAATACCATGTGCCTGAAGTAAGGCCTGCGGGCAGCGATTTTGATTTGCCACAAGTTCGGGGTCTGAATGCGGCTATGGAAAAGCACGGCGTCATGGCCTTTGACGACGTGGCGAACGACGAAAGAATTCAGGAGCTGTACGAGTCAATCCTGAAACGCATGGACGTCAAGTCAATCATGTATGTGGGGGTCACGGTTGGCGATGAACTCTTGGGAGCGTTGGCACTGTCAACTACGAAAGAGGTTCGTCACTGGAGCAGGGCAGATATCGAAGTAGCGAAGGCCGCTGCCGACCAGACAGGTATTGCCATTCGCCAGGCGCGGCTTTACCAAAGAGCCGAAGCGACGTCGATGCGCGAAGCGCTGGCAAACAAACTGAGCGTGGCCATTCGGGCTTCGCTCAGTCTTAACGAAGTGCTTGACACCACCACGCGTGAACTTGGCCAAGCGCTTTCTGCTTCGTTGGTTCGAGTGAGGCTTTACGATCAGGCAGGCAATCGATCATCAGTCGAACAGCAGTACCTGGCGACCAGTTTTGAGAGTGTCAGTGAAGATGGCGACGAGTACAACGATTTGATCCGGCAGCATTTCCTAAAATCGCAAACACCTTTGGTAATTGCCGACAGTCAGGAATACTCGGGCGGCTCGCCGGACCTTAACGAGTGTGTTCGCGCGAACGCGGCACGGATTGGCCTTCGATCGCAGATCGATTATCCGCTGACGGTGAGCGAGAAGTTTCGTGGGGTGATTTCCATTCGTCAGATGGAGGCGCGGCGGCGCTGGACCGAGGATGAAGTCTTGCTGGTTGAGTCAGTAGCGGCGCAGTTGGCCACCGGCATCGCGCAGGCCGAGCTTTTCGAAATGGTCGCGCGCGCCAAGAAAGAATGGGAGTCGACTTTTGACGCGATGTCTGATGGCATCTTCATCTTCGATCGCACAGGTCGCTTGATCCGAGTCAATCGTGCCGGTGCGGCGATGGACAACGCTTCGGCGGGATCGCTTCTCGGCCGGAAATGCTGCGATATTTTGCGCGCCAGCAATGACGGCGAACAGTGCATCGTCGAACAGGCGCTTCATCATCAGGGCAGGATCAACGTTGAAGTCATGCCTCAGAACCTAAATCGACCGGTGTTGGTAACGGTCGAACCTGTCTTAGATGAGCGTAGCCAGACGGTAGGCGCCGTCTGCACCGCGCGCGACCTTTCTGAATTGCGGAAAGCCGAAGCGGTGGCCCGCGAGGGCCAATCGCTATTGAAGAACATCCTCGAGAGCGCGCGCGAAGCGATCTATGCGCTCGACAGCGAAGGGCGCTACAAGTGGTGCAATCAGGCGATGCTGGAGATGACCGGTTATCGGCTTGAAGAGGTTATTGGCCATAACTTTATCGAGCGAACCCACGAAGACGATCGCGAGATGCGCCGCGAGCGGTTTGGCGCGGCCCTCGGCGGGGAGCCGCAGACGTATGAGTCGCGTTACCTCGCGCGCGATGGCAGCGTGCGCTACGCCGCGGTCAACAGCGCTCCGATTATCGTCGATGGTGAAACTACGGGCGTGCTGGGAATTGCTCACGACATCACCGAACAGAAACAAGAGCGAGAACGCGCTGCGCGCGCCGACAAATTGCGGGCTCTGGGCCAACTGGCTTCGGGAGTGGCGCACGATTTCAATAACTCGCTGGCTGCGATTCTGGGCCGCGCTCAACTAATTCTTCGTCGCGTAAAAGACGAAGAGCTAATCCGCAGTCTCGGCATCATCGTAACAGCCGCCGAGGACGCGGCCGCGACCGTGCGACGCATTCAGACGTTCGCGCGGAAATCAGTGGATTCTGAACTCGACTTGCTGGATATTGGCAGCCTGTTGGGCGATGCCATCGAAATCACGCGCACGCGCTGGGAGAACGAAGCACGCGCTAAGGGTCTGAACGTCGACGTGACGCTAGATGCCGAACCGGACCTGTTTGTCCGCGGCAACGCGTCCGAGCTGCGCGAAGTCTTTGTGAACTTGATCGTCAATGCTGTCGATGCGATGCCCCAGGGTGGCACGCTGACCATTTGTTCTCAACTCAGGGCTGATCGGTTGCGTCTGCGCTTCGCCGATACCGGTACCGGGATGAAAGAAGAAGTCCGCGAAAGGGTCTTTGAACCGTTCTACACGACCAAAGGCGTACTGGGCACCGGCCTCGGTTTGGCGGTCAGTTACGGAATCATCGAGCGTCACTCGGGATCGATCAGTGTCGAGTCAAAACCCGGTCAGGGGACGACTTTCTACATCGATCTGCCTGTGGCCGAATCCGTTGAAGCCATCGCGACTGAAAGCCATCCCATCACGCGTAGTTCGTCGCTTTCAGTGCTGGTCGTTGACGACGAACCCTTCGTGCGCGAGACACTTGCCGACATGTTAGTTGATTTGGATCACAAGGTGGTGACCGCGGATTGCGGGCGCGACGCGCTGGAAAAAGTCCGCAAGGATGATTTTGATTTGGTGTTCACCGACTTGGCGATGCCGGAAATGGACGGGTGGGAAACGGCCCGCGAGATACACAAGCACCGCCCCAACCTGCCTATCGTGCTGGTGACCGGCTATGGCGCGACTGCTCAGCCGCCCTCCGGCGAGCTTGATCTGGTGGCCTGCATCATCAGCAAGCCATTCGACTTTGATCAGGTAACGGGAACGATCGGGAAGGTTTGCAGCAGTTGAGTGGCATGTCTGCTCTATGGAAAGCCCAGGTCGCCCTGGCCGGCGCCGTCCCACCGCAACCTGCCACCGACTTCGTGGTTGAGGCGGTTCAGCTGGGCGCCAATCAGAATCAGTGCTGCCTGCAGCGCGTGAATTGAATCGCGACCGTGGGCCAACTGGGTTTCCTGACTTCCCAGCCCAATCAATTGAAACGGGCAATCATAACCGGGTGAGTCTCGCGTGGGTTGAGGCTTGCCGACGAACACGCTAACGGGTCTCTGGGATTCGCCTTCGTCAGTTAGAGAAAGCAGTCGTGTTGCGATTATTTCTCCAAGAATTTCAGAATCCATGTCGCTCTTCCGCGCGCTTGACTGTCGCAATGTCTGGCTGGAACGGCTCGTCGGATTTCCCAGAGAGCCATCGCGTGGGAGTCGTAACCTTAAATGTCATCGTGCCGGTGCGCTCATGCGGGTGCGGACGATCCAGCTAGGCGTAGTTGCTCTCGGCTCACCCATGTCGATCCAGCCTGACAGGCGCGTGATCATCATTGGGGCCTCATCCGATTGTTTCGTTGTTGAATGCGCATAGCCTCGAACCGTTTCGTGGGTTGCAGTTGTTGCTGAGTTTGTCATGGCTTTGATCCTTTCTAGTTTGGTTGCTAGTTGATTTGTTTCGTGTCTTACCCGGTCGCTACCGCTCCCGGTTCTGTAGCTAGTTCACGCTCATCAGGCCCGCGCTCGCCGTAAAGCCGACGCCGAAGCCCACCACCATTGCCGGCCCAGCCCATTCCTTCTTGCCGGCCAGCATGAATCCAGTCGAAGCGCTCGACAGGTTGCCGTAGTTCTGCAGCACGTCATAAGACTTTTCGACCTTGGTCGAGTCCGTGTCGAGGTGAAGCTGCGAGCAGACGCCGTCGAGAATCTTTTTGCTGCCGGTGTGAATCAGGCAATCGTCAACCTGGCTCAGGTCGGAAACCGGCGACATCGGGTCGTGCAGCACGTCGTTGACGGTCGTGACTGCATAGTGAGCACCGCGCGTTGGCACTGCGGAGCGCATGAAGTACTGCGGCTTGCCATGCAGCGCCGGGTGCGTGCTGTTGCTGACCATCGATAGCAGATTCACATCGTCGGGCTGGTCATTCGTCAAGTGCGAAATCCGACCGAACGTTGGCTTGCCCGCCTGGTCGGTGCCGAGCAGCAAGGCCACCGCTCCGTCGCCGAACAACATCGACTGAATCACCAGCGTCGTTTCTATGCGCTCTTGCTCGAACCCGGCGTCATCAATCGTTCCGTTCTTGCGCATCCGGGCGATTTCGCGAAAACCGTAATACTCATCGCGGAGCAGCGGAGCGACAAAAGGCGTGTGGGCTTCGGACATCAGCACGACGGCCATCTTTCCCGGGTTGGCGGCCAGATACCATTGCGCAACTTCAACCGACTTCAGCATCACCGAACAACCTTGCGACTGCATGCTGACGGTGCTCAGCGAGCGCGGCAGCAGGCCGTGAGTCCGCGCCATCACTTCAGAAGCGAGGCAGGGCAGCATCTGATCCGGCGTGTTCGTCGCTGCGATTAGCAAACCAATCTGTGAAGGGTCGCCGCCCCACTCTTCGATACATTTGCGAGTGGCGGTTACACCCATCTCGGTGGTTGAGCTGGTCGTATTCATCGGCGCGCCCGTAAGGAAGTCCGCGTAGTTGTCCATCGCCGAATAGCGGTTCTCAACGCCGAGCGTGCAAATCGTATTGATAAGCTCGGGCGAGAGTTTGTGCATCATCGAGGCCACCAGTTCAGTGGTGCCGATTTGGCTTTGTGGGGTCGCGGTGCTGGCTGAAATCATGCTAATCATTTTCTTGCTCCTTGAACTTTCTCTTACTTAAATTGTCCTGCGTTCGGGCTGTCTCATTACAACCGCCGTGCCAAGCGAGATTTGAAGCCTCGCGTATCGAGTAAGTAAAGAAATGATGAGACTTAAGAGAGTGAAGCAATCATCGTGAGCGGAATCCGAAGGAGTGTCCGCACGTGGTTACTGAGTATGCAAGAGGGCGAGTCGAGCTGCTGTCGTCGGATTCCAGTTAGAGATCAGCTCGTGCAGAATCAGCGAAAGGCCCTGCAAAACAAACCTAGCGCCCGTCTAGCGCGACGTCTTGCGAGCGCTCATTGCGTTATTGGAAACTAGATATACAGTGAGAACTAGGTATGCAGGGGTTCAGGGGTTCAGGGGTTCAAGGATTTCCTATTAGGCAAAGCCCAAGGCGTTCAGGGTTCAGGCACCCGGGACTTGCAGCCAGGCCGCGGTCGATGAGCGCCGGGCGCTAATGCCCGACGTACAGTTCGGGAAGTTGCTTGCGCAGTGCTGCCACTTTCGGCAGATCGTTGATTGCGATGTACGGCTCATCCGGATGATGAACGGCATAGTCCTGATGATAGGCCTCGGCTTCATAGAACGCCTTGAGCGCGACCACTTGGGTGACAATTGTCCGCTTGAAAACTCCGGCTTGGTTAAGTTGAGCGATGTAGGCGTCGGCAATGTTTTTCTGCTCTGCGCTGCCGTAAAAGATAGCCGAGCGATATTGCGTGCCGGTGTCGGGTCCCTGCCGATTCAGCTCGGTCGGATCGTGGGCGACCGCAAAATAAACCTTGAGAAGCTGACCATAAGAAATCTGCGACGGATCATATTTGATCCGGACCGACTCTGCGTGCCCGGTGTTGCCGGCGCTGACCATCTCGTAGTGAGCGGTGTCCGCGGCGCCTCCCGAGTATCCCGCGCTCACGCTGATCACTCCTTTGACGTGTTCGAACACGGCTTGCACGCCCCAAAAGCAACCGCCCGCGATGACCACCGTCTGCTCGCCTTTGGTGGTGGCGAGCGGTGCGTCAATGACCGGGTTCGGCAAGGCGCTAACGGCGGTAGCCGCGGCCGTACTGCAAGCCGGCATTGTTGTAAGAAAACTGGTTGCGAGAATTGCTGCTAAAGCACGTGACATGTAGACACCTCCGAAAGGACCCATCATCAAAACAGATGAACGAAAGTTAGATAGCGGTAAGTATACGCTTCAAAGCCGTCATTTGGATTGACCGTTTAGCACAGGCTGCGGCCAATCGCACTCTCGCCGATTCTGCAAAGTTAGCCTCCCTTAACTTGATTGATTGAATTGAAGGTTGGATCTAATCGCGCGCCAAGTCAGCTCTGACGTTCGGCGAGACTTTCGGAATCGCGAGTTAGCTTCCCCGCTTTACACGCCGCGTGATCTAGCGATAATCGCGGTGTGCCGCTTGCTAAATTACACCAAGGCGCTTTCGGTGGGATGGTCATTCCGGCCATCTTCGTGCTGGCTCTTGTCGGTTGTCGCAAAGCTCTACCAGTCGCTGGAACCAATCCTCCTGCGCAAAGCTCCCCGACCGTTGAGCGTCCGATGCTACCTGCCGATGAGCGCCCGGTGCTACCTGCCGGTGAGCGTCCGATGCTAATCGCCCGGATCGATACTGTCTCGATTTACCCTGTGCCCGGCAACTCTCAGGATTCTGCCGTTTCACTCATGGCGTCCGTGGGAAACGCAGGATTCCCGAGCACGGTTCAACGCTGGAGCCTGGAAGTCACTTCGCTGGGTCAAACATTCACCGCTGTAGGACCGGTTCACATCAATGGTGTGGTTGATGCCCCCGGAAAGTTGGGAACGAAGATCGACCTCGACAAGGAAGATTTGGCGGTCAAGACTGCGCGAAACCCTGTAGCCCGGGATAGTCACGTAAACGGCGTGCTGACATTTCTCCTCAAAGATACGGAGGAGAAGAAACTAGCCACCAAAGGCACGAGCTTGATTCTCCGCTTCGACGATTCCCAGGGTTATTCTTATCAGACGTCCAAAGGCGTGATCAGCACAAGGAAGAAACCCGAATAAAGAGTTGGCGGCGGCTACTTGCCGCCCGGAACCGTCATCCGCCCAATCGCACTCTCGCCTATGCTGCCAAAGTAGAGCGTGCCTTTGTGCTCGACCACGTTCGCGATCTGCGCGAAGCATTGCGGCGAAGGATCCTGAAGATTGCGCACGACTCTTCCGTTAGAGTCGAGGCCTAGCACGAACGCGTAACGCTTGATGTTCGGTTGCAGGAAGTTCGGCAAGCGCCAGACGATCTTCTTCAGAAACGGATGAGGTTGCAAAGCATCGAGCGCAGCGTCGCGTCGATTAACCAGCGAAAGCCAGAACATGTCGCGCCCGTTCGAAGAAATCCCGTCGGGAAAGCCCGGCAGATTGTCGATGAAGATGTCTGACTGACCTGCCTTCGCGCCGGTAAGCCAATAGCGGCGCACGCGATAGGCACCGGTGTCATTCACCAAAACGAAAGATTGATCGGGACTCAACGCGACGCCGTTGGCGAAAAAGAGATCGCGAAGCAGCACGCGCGTCTGCTTCGTGCGCGGATCGTAAGCGAGGAAGCGGCCGTTCGGTTGATGCTCAAGGAGGTCGGCCTTGAGTTGCGTGAGCGAAAACCTGGAAGACGCGTCCGTGAAATAGATCGTTCCGTCAGCAGCGACATCGAGATCGTTTGTGCAGCGGAAGGGAACTCCTTCGGCTCCGGTGCTGAGCACGGTGTTGGTTCCATCGGGAGCGATCGACATCAGGCCAATCATGGCGTCGGCGACGATTAAGTTTCCATTGTGATCGAAGATTAATCCCAGCGGGCGTCCCTTCGTGTTCGCGAAAACCTCTGGCCTGGTTCCGTCCGGCTGAAAACGAAAAATGCGGCCATCGGCGGCGCCACAATAGATTCGATCTTGACTGTCGATGGCGACATCTTCGGGCGCAAAGCCGTCGATCTTTAGCCGCTCGATCTTCGCAAGTTCAGAATTCTGCGCATAGATGCCGGCGAGTTCCGGCGCGACCGGCGGCGTCCAGGCTGCTGGATTGATCGGGACCGGCCATAACAGGAGATAGCCCACGACCAACGCAATGATGACGATTGCCGCGCGAAGAATTGTTCGTTTCATAAGAAGTTGAGTGGGTGTCTATCAATCGAGGGCTGCATGAGCCCTCCCTGACGGTCGGGCTAGTGCGCCGATTCTGCGACTGCTCACTGCTAACTGCCACTATCGTTCGCCGCGGGCGGCCTCAACCTGGCTTTCGAGCACCACGCCCAGCTTGCTCATGCTTGGTTGGCCCATCGGCTCGATCCAGCGTAGCGCTTCGTCCAGGACTCTTCGTTGATGCTCGGGGAAATTCGGCTTCCCCACCACACTGCCGGTCTGTCCCCGATAGAATCCGGCGCGTGGCGGGTGCACGCTTTCGACTACGTCGCGTTCGACGGCCAGCATCATCGTCGGGATTCCGGCGCTTTCGATCGCGCGCGCTGCCAACGCGACCGACTGGTGACAAAGCCGCGACGCGGGAATTAGCAACGCCGCCTGAACTTCGTAGCGCGTCAGGCGCTCGATGAGTTGCGGAAGTGTTTCGCCAACCAGCCGCGCGGCGTCGGGCATGAATCCGCAGAAACTCCAGAAGGTGGAATTCAATTGGTCGATAATGTGATTGGATTCGAACTCGAACAAACGTGCCAGCGGCACCTGCACGTTCGGGTCCTGCCGCACGAAAGTCGGATCGTAACCGCGCGCGGAAAAACGCAAGTCAGTGATATCGATCTCGGTGGGCAGCTCGCGAAAAGTGAAATCGCCATCCGGCGCGTTCGTATCAAACGGATCTGTGCCATCAATGTACCCGCCCGCCGAAGAGATCAGCGCCAGGTTCATCATCGGCAGCGACCGTCGCGCCGGTGTGAAGGGCGAGCGTGTGTTCTCGACAAACGGATAGTCGCCAAGGTTCTCTGAGCCGGAAGGTTGTTTCGATTTCCAGGCCCCATATTGCTTCTGCCAGCGGTCGAGTTGTTCGATGATTTCCACTTGAATCGATTCTCCGAAGCAAGACCTTCGATGAGCTTGCTTCACTATTAGTGCTAATGCGACGTTGGTCCCGGTCCAGTGAAACAGTCGGGAACTTCGACGAACTTGTCGCTTTCTATCGGGACATTATGCTTGATCTCTCTCATTCGTAACACCACAAAACCGTACGGCGTTTCGTTCCTGGTGGTGAAAGGCACCCTTACCCCATCGACCTCACGGTAATCCTCATAATAGGTGCTGTTGCGGCGGAGCAGCAATCCATTTTCTGCGTCAAAAAACAAACGCTCAAGTGAGCCACTGGCAGGAGTGCTGGACAAGATCAATGCTTCACGGCCGTTAATTTTTGCGCGACCGCCGAATCGCAGCGAAGCCTCGAGTTTCCTTAGCGCGACCTCGCGATGGAAGCGGTCAACTTTCTCTTCAGACGGCGCCAGTGATTGGCTAATCAAGCCGGCTAGCGGATCCTGAAACCATTGCGCTTTGCCGTCGGTGGTCTGGCGCATCACGCCTAGGCCTGCCACGCTCATAACCAACGCGGATTTGTTTGGCGCTTGCTCGTAGAGTTCGGCCCTGCCCGTGACACCCATTGAAGAGATTTCGACCGTCCCGATCGAGACGCGGCTGGTCAGCGTGAGCAAAGCCTTTTCGCCGCCCACCGCCTCGAGATATTTTTCGATTAGCTGTTTGGGCGAAGGCTCGCTGTCGTTGGGCTTGGCGTTGTCAGTTGCAGGACCCGTCGCGACAGGCTTTGGCGGCGGAGGCGGAGGAAGATCCTTGATCGTAACCGCAGAGGTTTTTGGATCGCCGTAAAGGCGAGGCGGGGTGACAACTCGCACACTCGCCGGTCGCCGATTCTCTGCGATTCGCTCGCGCAACTTTTTCAGACCAGCCGTTAACTGCGGATCGCTGCCCGCCAACAGGTTTCCGCGCGTTCGGATCACGATCCAATCGGGAATCACGCCGCGCGCTTCCAGCAGGCTTCCGCGCGGAGAAAGATACTTTGCAAAGCCATACTGCAACAGCGCGCCGGTTGGCAACTTAATAATCGCCGATGGAATTACGTTGCCCGCGCTGATCTCGCCGACGACCAATGCGCGGCCACTCTCCTGAAGACTGGCAGCGAATATCTCGGCCGCGGATTGCGATGTGCCGTCGACTAACAGGACCAGCGCTCCGGTGTAGGGTAAACGCTGCGGGAAGGCGAGCATCGGATTTGAGCCTTGCCGGGTTTGCATCGAGCCGATAAGCAAGGGATCGGTCTGAAGCAGGCCATCCAGCCCGGCAATCATTCCGAGCAAGCCGCCATGATTACCGCGCAGGTCAATGATTAAGCCCGACAATTCGTGCATCGATCGCAGCGCCGGGCAAACTTTTCTCATCAGGGTTGGCGTAAACGCGTTGAAGCGAATGTAACCAATGCCGGCCACCAGTTGCCGTGTTTCAAACTCAGTGTATATCGGCGGCAGGTTGCCGATTGCCGGCGACATTTCTCCATCGAGCTTCTCTCTGGAGATCTCGACGGCGTGCTGCCGATTGATTCCATCGACATAGACAAGCTTCACGGTTGACTTGAGATCGCCATTAATGTAACGCCCAATCAGAAACTCCGGCAGTTCAGGGCGAATGATCTCGTGCCAAATTGGATTGCGATCGATCTCGGCAACCGCTTCGCTCATCAGCTTGCCGTTGACGCTTCTGATCTCGAGGCCGGGACGCAGACCCGCGCGGTCCGCGGTCGATCCCGGTTGCACTCGGGTGATGACTGCGGCGCCGTTGATGATTCGCAGATCGATGCCGATGCCGGTCGATAGGCGCTGCGTCAGTCGCGTTCGGATCCTGTCCAGCGCGGTCGGTCCCGCACGGGATTCGTCTCCAGGATCGGTGTCGCCTTCAGCGGATTCGTTCTCATCGTCGTTGATGGTCAGCTTTGGAATTGACCGCGGCGAGATCACAAGAAAGTGTGACTGGTGCAACTCGTTGACCATCTGCTGCAACAGCAGATGCAGTTGTTCGTCACTGGTGACGCCCGCCACCAATGGCGCATAGCGTTCGTGAACGGCTTTCCAATCAACCCCGCCAAACTTCGGATCAAAAAATGTTTCGTTGACGGTCTTCCAAACCAGCTCGAAGGTGTCCTGCCGCCTGACAACATCCGGCGATTGCGCCTGAGTCCTGGGGATCTCGGACTGGGCCGGTTGCGCGAACGCGGGAGCGCAGACGACGCCGAGGATTAGGATCAAAAGAATTCGCAATCGATGGGGGACTAGCATTTCATTCGTGAAGATCCGATTCAGGCGCGACGCCTAGATCGTATGCACATCAGCAGGAACGCAAACAGCGCCGCCAACATCGCCACAGTCATCACCTTGACCGAGTAGCCGTGCAAACCGTCGAACGCGATGCGTCGCGGGTCTTTGAACGCGATTTGATCGATGTGGCCTTGCATCGCCGCGCGCAGCGCTGACATCCTCGCCGCGATCACCCACTGTCCGACGCCGGTCATGATAGACATAATCGCTAGCGAAATCATCTCAGCAAATCGTCTGAACCGGCTTTCATTCTTATTCACAAAGAACGCGGTCACGAACAGGAACAGGCTGATTTCAAAACCGCCGCGATTGATGATCGACAGCAGACGCGACACGATCATGCCGGCCAGTTCATTCGCGTTTGTCAGACCAGCGCCATGCAAGACGCCAAACAGCGCCGGCGCAACTGCAGCGCCAAAGAAAATCGCCGCGCCCAGCCAGAGGCCGAGTAGCAGCAAGCGCAACACTCTAACGATCTCAGTCATCCCGGATTATTCAATCCCGGCACCAAACTAATCGTTGGCGGAGCAATCTCTGGTTGCGCGATCTCGCGCGGGTCGGGAACGCTCAGCAGCCAGGACAACGAGCGATCGAGTTGCGCTTGATAGCCGGCGAGATCGAGCGACATAAAAACCCTGCAATTAAGGCGCGCGAACTTTTCTTTAGCGGCAAGATACATTTGCCGCGCGGCTCCGGGCCGGCCAATCTGCAAGTGATGAAAAGCTACGGCTGACTGAATCATCGCCTGCAGGAATAACTTTTCATTAGCGTCGACGGGGCCCATCCAGCGGTCTTCCCAGGCATCGTGCGCGGCGTGGAACTCGCCGGCATTGTACAGATCGATGCCCGCGATGTACTCGATGGGATAAGCGACGATGTGCTCGTCGGTGTAAGGCGGCGCGACGGTTTCCATGACGCGTTATTCTAGCCGATGAAGCGATAGCGGCGCACTGTCCGACGAACTTTAGTTTGTCGATGTCCGGTCGCCAATCGAGTTGAGACTAAGAGTGATAACGACAAACTGAAGTTTGTCGGACATCAGAGCGAGGACGGGAGGATGCGTGCGCTCCGCCTATTTCGTTTTTGGAAAGTAGCCTTCGCGCGCCCGCACATTTAGCTGCGGTTGCGCTGGCGTGCTGACAGCTATGCGGCGAAAGACCCGGCCGGAGGACTCGATGTTGGAATAGTACTGAAGCAAGTATTGAGCGCGTAACTCGCTGGCGATCCGCTTGAACACGGCTTCGAGATCTTCAGTTCTCTCCGGAACAAAACCCGTTCCACCGGTGGCGTTAGCCAGTTGTTGCATGGCGTTCTGGGCGCGGGTGCTGATGATGTTGAGCTTCAGCGCGTTACCACTCGGATTGATCGAATAGAAAGCCGCGTTCGCGCTTTGCACTTCGCGCTGCATCTCGGCTTGTGCTTTGCGATGGCCCTCGAGCAGGGCGGCCTCAGATGCCGTGCGGATTCTTTTTCGGGCGGCCGGCGATGAATCATCCTCATTTTCAGTCGCGCGATAAGCGGCAAGCGCCGAGTCGCGCACCTGATTGCTGAAATTGTCTTCGCCATCGGTGATGGCGACGATCACGCGCCGGTGCGGTTCGGGAGTGTTCTTCGACAGATAACGAGCGGCATCGATCACGGTGTCGTAAAAGGCGGTTGGGCTGGGGCCCGTTGCGGCTTTGATGGTCAGCAACTTTGCCGCGGCGACTTCGGCCGACGTGCGTGCTTGTTCCATCCGCGGCGTGCGATCGATTGCGTAGACTGTCGCGCTGTCGGTCGGCCTCAGGACCTGCTTCAGAAACGTTGTGGCGGCGACCGCTTCAAAACTGAATCGCTCGCTCACGCTGCTCGACACGTCAATCAGAATCGCGATGTCCAGTGGTACTTGTTCAGGATCGCCGAGCTGCGTGATCTCCTGCGCGCGTCCGTCTTCTTCGATGTGAAACTCGGCCTGCTTCAAGCCCAGCACTGGCTGACCATTTGCGTCGGTAACCGACACTGGCACCACGACCAGATTCGAAGAGATGCGAACCACTTCGTACTCAGGCGTGGGGGTGGGCTTTGGTTTGTATCGCGGGCCCGGTGGGGGCGGCGGCAGTTGCTTGACCTTCTGCGCGGTTGCTGGGGTGATCGGAAAAATCGTGGCGAAGAAAAACAAGGCCGACGCCAAAAGCACGAGCGCCAGCCCAAAGTTTTTCCTCATCCCAATCGAACGCATTGACCAATTCCTCATGCCGCCAGCTTGCATCTTGTTGCTGGCTAAATCAATTTATTTGGCGCTTTCTGACGGCATGATCGTTGGCGATGTACCGCAACTTGTTCCGGTTGCGTTTCGTTTCGAGCACGCAAGTTGGCAACTTGCGCTACTGACCACTGCTGCCCGGCTTTGTCATCGTCGGCGCGGGCTGCGTCAGGCCTTTGTTGACCAGGATTTTCACTTCGACGCGGCGGTTTTCGGCGCGGCCCGCCCGCGTCTTGTTGTCGGCGACAGGTTCCGAAGCGCCAAAGCCGTACGGCGTGACGATGCGACGCAGCGGAATTTTATGCTGCTCGACCAGATAACGAATGACGGCGTCGGCGCGGCGTTGGCTCAGCGCGCGATTGCGTTCGGCGTTGCCGGTCGCATCAGAGTGGCCGGTTACTTCGACGACGTACGCTTTCGCGTTCAAGGCCTTCGTGGCCAGCGCGTCGAGTTTTGACTTGGCCTCGGGATTAAGGACCGCGCTGCCCAGACGAAAGTTAACCGCGATCGAATCCTGCGGTACGTAATCGTCGAGGGCCGAGATGCGGTCGTTGGTCGCATTCACGCCGGCAACTGCCGAGTCGGCAGTCTGCTGTGCTGCCTTGGCGCCGCCGCGCGCCGCGTTCGAGACGGCCGCGAGTTCGTCGAGCTGTCCCGAAAGCTTTTGTGCGTTTTGCTCAACTTCGCTCAGCCGGCCTTCAGTTGCCTTGGCGCGTTGTTCCAGCGGCGTCGCGCGCGCTTCGACGGCCCGTGCCGTCCGCAGATCCGATTCGTTAAAACGCACTTTTTCGGCGACCAGCTCGCCGTTCGATCCGCCGCGGCCTTCAACTTCCAAGTTCAGGCCGCGCAGAATATTCGTCGCGCCATAGTTCGTGCCGCTGCGCAGGAATCCGCCATTTGATTTGACCGTAGTTTTGTCCGTCAAGCGCACGGTCGTGTCCACGCCATTTATGTCGCGCACTGTGAACGTATCGGGATCGCGGCGGACGACGACGCCCTTAATTGTCATCTTTTCGCCGCTTGCGACAGTGCGGGCTCTTGACGCATCAGTCGGCGCCTTCTTGGTCTGATTTGGGTCTTGTCCGAAGGCTAATGGGGAAAGAGCCAGCGCCAGCCCGAAAGCAAGCGCGAACGATCGAAAGGTCTTGATACTAGTCATAGATGTGAACTCCTTATTGTCAAGTTAGCGAACGCGCCGCGCGCGTTATCAAGGTCATGAGTTCAGACGATGAACTCGTGACTCGCGTTGTCTGCCGACGTCGCGGCGGAATACTCAATCTAATCTACGAATAGTATAGAACGCTTCTCGCAAGTCAAGAGATGAGGGGCCGAAAAGAGTGGCTCGCTAATGGCAACCGCGATTCATTACTGCTTCATTACGCGATTGCAAGAAAGCAGGGTGGGAAGTTTAGACGCGGGACTTGTCCCGCCCTCAAACGCGGCGCACAAGTGCGCCGCCTAAACGGTGCCCGGTCGGGGGCGATCAGATCGCGAACTGGCCGCCTTCGAGTTGTTCTTTCACGTAAGCGAGGAACTTCTCGGCATCCGCGCCATCAATGATCCGATGATCAAAGCTGAGCGCGAAATACGCCATGTGCCGAATCGCAATGTAGTCTTCGCCGTCCGACGACGTCAGAACTTTGGCGCGCTTTTCGATCTTGCCGACACCGAGAATCGCCACCTGCGGCTGATTGATGATAGGGGTGCCAAACAATCCTCCGAACCCGCCCGGATTAGTGATAGTGAAAGTACCGCCGGCGACTTCGTCAGGCTTGAGTTGCTTCGTGCGCGCGCGATCGGCGAGATCGTTGGCGGCCCGCGCCAGACCTGAGATGGAAAGATCGTCAGCGCGCTTGATCACCGGTACGATCAGACCCCAGTCAAGCGCTACGGCCATTCCCAGATTGATGTCGCGCTTGTAAATGATCTGATCGCCGCTGACCTGCGAGTTGAAAGCCGGAAACTGGCGGATCGAATTCGTCACCGCTTTGAAGATGAACGGCATGTAAGTCAGCTTGGTCCCGGTCCGCTCCAGGAAGGCATCGCGATGTTCATCGCGCAGCTTCGCGATCTTTGTCATGTCGATTTCATACACTGTCGTGACGTGCGCGGAAGTGCGCCGCGAAAGCACCATGTGCTCGGCAATCTTCTTGCGCATCACGCTCATCTGTTCGACGCGATCGCCTTCAACGGGTTTGGTTGCCGGCGCTGGTGTTGGCGCAAGCTGCGAACCTGCGGGCGCCGCTGGTTTCGCTGTCGACTGTGCAGTGGTACCCGATTCGATGAAGCTGAGGATGTCATTCTTCGTGACGCGGCCGCTCATGCCGGTGCCTTCGAGCGCCTTGATGTCGATGCCATGCTCTTCGGCAATCTTGCGGACCAGGGGACTGGATTTCGTGCGACGCAATTCTTCGGCACTGGTTGCACTGGCGTCATCATGCGGCGATGGTGCGGCTGACGCTGGCGGCGCATTACTCTTCTTCACTAACGGCTTCACTTCGGTCTTGTGAATTACAGGCGGTGCTGCTGCTGTCGGAGCCGAGACTTCCGTGGTGGTGATCACGGGTTTTGGCCGCTCGACCGCTGCGGGCGTTTCAGCTTTCGGAGGCTCTGTTGCTTCAATCTTCGCAGGCTCCGTCGCGCTCGCTTCCTGCTTCGCCGCAGGTTGCGCGCCATTGCCATCGAGCATGGCCACGACGGTGTTCACTTCGACCGTCTCGCCTTCCTTAAACCTGATCTCAGTCAGAGTGCCGGCGGCGGGCGAGGGAATTTCGGCATCGACTTTGTCGGTCGAGATCTCGAACAGCGGCTCGTCGCGATCGACGTGATCGCCGACGTTCTTCATCCATTTGGTGATCGTTCCCTCCGCTATGGACTCGCCCATCTGCGGCATTACAACTTCAGTGGCCATAGTTTCTCCGTTAGCTTCAAGCGCTCTATTACTCAGCCGTGGTCGGATCAATAATCGATTTGATCTCGGAAATGCGGTTAGCGGGAAAGCCGCCCTGCGAGGCGTGTTCGCGAACCATTTCTTCATTCGGTGAAATGTAAACGCAATAGATCTTATCGCCGGTGACGTAGCTGTGCAGCCACTGAATTCGCGGCCCCTGGTTTTGTAGCACGCCGCAGGACTTCTGAGCGATCGCGTGCAGTTGCTGCGTTGAGAGATCACCGGCTCCGGGAATTTCTCTCTCGATCACATATTTCGGCATTTTTGTTGCTCCAATCATAATGAGGTCGCTACCGCTCCCGGTACTGACTGCTAATAAGCCGCCAACTTCCGCGCTGCATCCAAAACGTCTTTCACTTGCGGCAAATAATAATCTTCCAGCGGCGGCGAGTAAGGCACGGGAGTGTCGAGCGACGCTACGCGCACCACCGGCGCGTCGAGCCATTCAAAAGCTTCCGCGGAAATAATCGCAGCGATCTCGCCACCGATGCCGCCCGTCAGCGAAGCTTCGTGCAAGATGAGTGCGCGGCTGGTCTTTTTCACGCTCACGAGAATCGCTTCCTTGTCGAGCGGCGCCAGCGTGCGCAGATCGATCACTTCGACGTCGAGACCTTCCTTCTCTAATTCTTCCGCGGCATCAAGGGCCGTCAGGACCTGCGCGCCGAAGGTGATGATCGAAAGATCGCGGCCCTCGCGCCGCGTGCGCGCTTTACCAATCTCGACGATGTAATCGTCCTCGGGAAGTTCTTCGCGCAGGCGCGGCAGGCGATAAAGTTTTTTGTGCTCGAAGTAAAGCACCGGATCGGGATCGCGAATCGCGGCCTTGATCAAACCCTTAGCATCGTATGCGGTCGAAGGCTCGACGATCTTCAAGCCGGCCGTGTTCGTAAAGAACGATTCCGGATTCAGCGAATGAAACGGACCCGAACGCACTCCCGATCCACACGGGCCACGAAACACTGCCGGGATGTTTGCGCCCCAGCGATAGCGGCACTTGGCTGCATAGTTTGTCAGCATGTCAAAGCCGCACGAAATGAAATCGATGAATTGAAACTCAGCCACGGGTCGCAGGCCCATCAGCGCCGCGCCACATGCAGCGCCAACAATTGCGGCTTCGGCGATGGGCGTGTCAATCACGCGCTCTTTACCAAAGTGATCGATGATGCCTTCGGTAACTTTGAAGGCGCCGCCGTACGTGCCGACGTCTTCGCCGATCAGAAAAACAGTCTGGTCGCGCTCCATCTCTTCCCAGAGGCCCTGGCGGATCGCTTCGACCATAGTCGCCAAACCGCCACGGGGCGGGCGTTCGAGCTTGCGTTCTTTTTTGAGTGCAGTAGACATTAGTTATTTGAAATCTTGACCGGCGCCTTTTCGGGCGGCAGGTTTAGTTTGCCCACTACATTACCCAGAAGGGTCTTCAGTTCGCCGTGATCTTTGCCACTGGAATCGATGAACGTCCAATTCATTCCGCCATCAGAGGAAACCCCGATCATACTGCCTTCTGACTGAAAGATTCCGTCCTTAGCTCTGGCCTTCAGAGTCGTCGGTAACACCGCATAGATCGATCCGGAATCATGAACGAATTGCGTCGGCGCGCCCGATGTCGAGGAGAGGATGACGACACCCTCGGCCTCCATCTCCTTTAGTTGTTGAGTTATTCCCTTGAACATTTGATCGCGGCCACCGGCTGCCTCGATAACTTTCGGATAAGTCAGATCCGCGAATCGTCCATAATCCTTGCGCGCAAACGCGTCGTTCATTTCCTTCGCCTGGGTCGCCAGGTTCGGGTAATTCTCACCCGTCGTCGCCGGAGCTTGCGTGGCCGGCCCGGGAGTTTTCGTCGGGTCTTTTCTGCCGCAAGCAATCGTGAGCGATAAGAGAATCAGACTCAACGAGCCGGCGTAGCCGGCGACAGAGTTTAGCCCAGGGCAAGCGTAGCGAAACGAAGTGAAGCGAAGCGCCGCCCGGGGTGTCAGGTCCAATACAACTCCCGAGCCCACTTTAGTGGGCGACAGATTCTTTCGCCCGCTAAAGCGGGCTGATGAAGAGCGGGGACTGTGACCCAAGGTTCCGCTCGCTGCGCTCGCTTCACCCTGGGCTAAATTCTGCCGCCAGCTTCGCTGGCTCGTTGAACTGGACATCCTACCGCGCTCTTTGGGTGATTTGGTCAAAACCTTTCCTAACTCTCCAGAACCTTCGGTCGAAACACCGGTGGTACGATCGAGTTGTCAAACACTCCATAAGCCGCGCCCTCTGGCTCAGGCATCGGCGACGATTCGGCCCACTCGCTGTCTTCGTCAATCTCGCGCATCACGTCGGCGGTGATCTCTTCCAGCTTTTCCTGCGTCGCGACTTTTTGATCGAGCAGAAATCTTTCAAAACGGTCAACTGGATCGTTGTGCTGCTCCCAGTACTCGACCTCGCCCTCCGGAACATAGCGTTGGTCGTCGTGCTCGGCGTGGCCTTTGCGGCGATAGGTTTTGGCCTCGATCAAAACTGCGCCGTGCCCTTTGCGCGCATGGTCAATCGCCTGTTTGGTGACCTCATAACAAGCGATCACGTCGTTGCCGTCAACGATGTGGCCGGGGATGCCGAACGCCGCCGCGCGTTCCGCCAGGTTGCGCACCGCCGTCTGCGCGGTCGTCGGCGTCGAGTACGCGTAGTGATTGTATTCGGCGATCACGATCAGCGGCAGACGCTGCACGGCGGCAAAGTTCATTCCTTCATAGAACGCGCCGGTGCTGGCGCCGCCGTCGCCGATGTAAGCGAGGCCGACGATGTCTTTCTTTTGCATGCGCGCGCCCAGCAGGATGCCCGTCATCACCGGAATCATGTCGCCGAGATGCGAGATGGGGCCGAGGAACCCTTTGTCGAGATAGCCGAAATGCACGTTGAGATCTTTTCCACCCGAAGGGCCCCACGCCTTGGCCATGTACTGCGCGAGAATTTCGCGCGGGCGAATTCCTTTGACGAACACCGCGCCGAGATCGCGAATGATTGGCGTGATGAAATCATCCGCGCGCAGCGCGTAAGCCGAACCGACGGCCGTCGCTTCCTGGCCCAGCGATCGATATACGCCGCCAACGACTTTCGTTTGGCGATAAAGATTAACGATGCGTTCTTCAACCAGCCGCGTAAGTTTCAGAAAGCGATAAAGCTCGAGCAACTGTTCGGGCTTCAGCGCGGTATCCGTGATGCACGAACGCGGTTTGTCATCGACGGGCTTGCGCGGCGCATACTTTGTGCTGATGCGCATTTGAAAGGCGGGGCGGCGACGATGCGATCCGCCCTTGCGATTTTCGCGCTTTGGTCTTTCGTTTTCTGCCATGAGCAAAATGTCTGACAAACTTCAGTTTGTCGTCAAACCCGCAAAATCGACAAACTAAAGTTTGTCGGACGCTAAATATGAATCGTCTTTCCGTGCACGCCTTCGGCGGCTTCCATCACGGCTTCCGAGACAGTCGGATGCGCGTGCATCGTGTTGCCTAACTCTTCGGCGGTCGATTCGAGTTGCATCGCGACGCAGGCTTCGGCGATCAACTCAGTAGCATGTGGGCCGATGATGTGCACGCCGAGAATCTCGTCGTACTTCGATTCGCTGACGATCTTAACAAAGCCTTCTTCTTCGCCGAGGATGCGCGCTTTGCCCGAAGCGCTGAAGGGAAACTTGCCGACCTTAACGTCGTATCCGGCTTCCCGCGCTTTAGCTTCGCTCAGGCCCACTGAGGCAACTTCGGGATCGCAATAAGTGCAGTTCGGAACCAGACGCAAATTGATCGGCCGCGGATTCTTGCCGGCGAGATGCTCGATGGCAACTATGCCTTCCTTTGATGCGAGGTGCGCGAGCAGTGGCGTCGGCACCACATCGCCGATTGCATAGACACCCTTTTCAGCCGTTTGCTGAAATTCGTCGACCTGAATGAATCCACGATCGACTTTGATCTTCGTGCCTTCCAACCCGAGCCCTTGCGTGAAAGGCATGCGGCCAACGGCGACCAGAAGCATCTCCGCTTCTAGCTTTACATCTTCACCTTTTGAAGTCTTGCCGGTGACCACAACGCCCTTGTCCGTCTTCTCTAATTTTTCAAGTTTCGTATCGACCTGCGATTTGATTCCGCGTTTGCGAAATGACTTTAGGAGTTCGGCGGAAACCTCTTCGTCTTCCAGCGGCACCAGTCTTGGCAACAGTTCGACAATGGTCGTCTCGGCGCCGAAGCGTGAATAGACTGAAGCAAACTCAACGCCAACTGCGCCGGCGCCCATGACGATCAAGGACTTCGGCACGTCAGTCAATTCCAGGATGTGATCGCTGTTGACGACTTGCTTGCCGTCGGTTTCAAATCCCGGAATCGGGCGCACGACTGAGCCGGTGGCGATGATGATGCTCCTTGTCTGAATCGTTTGTTTCGATCCGTCTTCGCCGGTGACTTCGATTTTGCCGGGCAGTGCTAGACGTCCTGTGCCTTTGAAGACGGTGCATTTGTTCTTCTTCATCAGGAACTCGATACCCTTCGAGTTCTTCATCACGACTTTGTCTTTGCGCTTCTGCACGTCGGCAAATGCGAGTTGGATGCCCGTCGCCTGCACCCCGAAATCCGCCGCGTGCTGCATCTGTTCGTAAACGTGCGCCGACATCAGAAGCTGCTTGGTCGGAATACAGCCACGCAACGTGCAGGTGCCGCCAAGGCGTTTGTCTTTTTCGACAATCGCAACTTTCAAACCCAACTGTGCGGCGCGAATCGCGGCGACATAGCCGCCCGGGCCGCTGCCGATGACCGTCACGTCAAACTGTTCGTTAGCCAATTTCGATTCCTCTCTCAGGTGTAGCGCAACTTGTTAAGTTGCGTTAAGCAGTATTCGCAAATTGACAATTTGCGCTACAGTTTTAGTGCATTTCGAAAGACAGGCATTATAATCGCTCGCCTGTGATTGAGCCAATTGAGGCGTGTCAGAAGCCCGCGCGTGAGCAAGGGCTACGTTGCCCTCCCTTACGGTCGGGCTTCTGACACGATAAGGTGCACCGTATGAAACATTCCGAAGGCTTTCTAAAATTAGTTGATGACGCGAAGACGCGGATCAAAGAAGTCACCGTCGCCGACACTCGCGATCGCCTGGCAGTGGCGAATTCCGGCGTCCGTTTGATCGACGTCCGCGAAGATGATGAATGGCGCACGGGTCACGCCGCCGGCGCGGAGCACCTGGGCAAAGGCATCATCGAACGCGACATCGAAGCGACCGTGCCGGACAAAGCGACTGAAGTGATCTTGTATTGCGGCGGCGGTTACCGCTCGGCGCTGGCTGCCGATGTTTTGCAGGGCATGGGCTACACGAATGTCTGGTCGATGGCTGGTGGTTGGAGCGCGTGGAAGGATTCCGGTGCGCCGGTGGAAGACTGAACCTCACTGCTTTAGCACAAAATCCTTCGGCACGAATTCAAGCGCGCTGACCTCTCCATCGATCTTGGCTTTGTCTTTGGCGGCCACGTAGGTTATGACGACCGGGTTTTCGGGTTTGCGCGGACCGCAGGTAATTTCGCCGGTAACTTGTGAAGTGAATGCCGTGATATCGATGCGCTCAAAGTTGTCGGTATGAAGCTGGATCAGGCGATCGCCGGCGCGCAGCTTGAAGGTAATCCCTTTGGCATTGCATTCGATGGCCGTGAGAATTCCCTGAACCCGCGTTTCACCTTCCTTTGGCTTTCTGAGCGACTGCGACAAAAGAGTATTCCAGTCCGACGCAGCCGAGACGGTGACTACCTCCGTTGTTCCATCAGCTCGTCTGGTTAGGCGCGGCGGGGAATCTCCGCCACTCGCTGCTGCTTGTTTCTCCATTTCCTTAAACTTCGCCATTTGCTCTTCAGTGTGGGTGACCCCTTCGAGCAGTGACTGCGCGTGTTGCCGCATTTGCGGGTCGGGGCTATTGCGCGCGATTGGCTCAAGGAGTTGGCGTGCTTCGGCAAAATTCTCTTTTCGCATGTAAAGCTGCGCCAACATGAAGGGCACGCGCTGGCTGGCACGAGAGATCGTTAACGCGTGCTTGAGCAAGTCAATCGTATCGTCCACTTCTTCATTGCGCACGACATTGATGAAGCCCAGGAGGGCGTAGCTCTCGGGGAAGTCGGGTTTGAGTTCGATTGCCTTCTTGAGTTCGGACCGCATCGTCGCGGCAGTTTCTGATTCATAGCCAGAGATGATCTGATCGCCCGTCATGCCGAGACCGCTGAGCGCGTAGGCGTAATAGTAATGAGCCAGATAGTTTTGCGAGTTCGCAGCGACTGCTTTCTGCAAGTGCTTTCGGGCATCATCCAACCGGCCCTGGCGAACGCGCAGCATCCCTAATGAAGTTTCGGCCATGGGCAGCTCCGGGTTGAGAGTCAGAGCTTGCTGCAGTCGAATCTCCGCATCGTTAAGGCGATGCGTGTGCAGCAATAGATCACCAAGATACGCCTGCACCTCTGCTTCGCTGATGGGCCCGCTTTGCATTTCAGAATCAAAGTCGAGTTTCTTTTCCAGGGTGATGGCGGTGGCCATGTACTTTGCCCCCTGAACATAAGACTTAAAGTCTTTCTCGAAAGCATCAAGATTGATCTGAAACGCTCGTTGGAACGCATCATCAATCGTGGTGTCGGCGCGGAGCAGGTCCACGAAGCGAGCAAGCTGCGGCCGGCGCTTCTGGCCCTCGCCCTGCAACAAGTAATGCATCAGCATCCACGACTCGGCGTAGAAGATATTCATCTTGTTGCCTTCGTTGTAATACGGTGATTTATGATCGACGGCGAGGAGCGTCCGCAACGGCAGGAACTTGGTCTCGCGCAAGTACAGGACATGATTTCTGACCAGGTCGCCGAGGATGACTTTCCGATTCTCGTCCGCGATGTCAAAGGTGCTGTAGTACTCTGCCAACCCTTCGTTAAACCACACCGGCACGGTCGGACCCATCGTGTTTTCTATCAAAAGGTGCACGTACTCGTGGAAGATCGTCCGGAACGGTTGGTCCTCCGAAGCCTTCTCAGTGGTTAGCGTGATGTAGTTCACATCTTCGCCTGGCTGAAAGTAACCGGCGACGTTGGGATTGACTTTGAATGGCTTGTACGAGCGGTCACTCTTGAACACGATCACAGTTGTCGGCAGCGGTGAATTGAGCTTGATTGCGGGAAAGAGCAGAGCAAACACCGAACGGAACTGTTCGAGCCGGTTGGCAACCAGTCGAATATCCTTCTCGCTCGCGTTCCCAACGAGCTGGAAGTTTTGCGAGCGCACACTGGTCCAGTTGTCTTTTGCCTGAATGGTGGGCGCGGCGGCAAGAACAAACAGCAGCCCGAGGGCGGCGCTTAGAGCGAGTTTGCGGCAAGAGCGAATCATCGGTGAGACCTCCCCGGAGACTGGCTGACGCTGCCGGCGACTATAGAAACCAGCGGCGTTGATGTCAATAATCTAATTGGCCGGGCGGATCCGGCGATGGCCTCCGGTCGGTAGAGTGCTATGATCCGCGCCCCCGGCAATTGGATTTGGCGTAACCAAACCACTAGCGCGGGCGTCATCCTAGTCTTATCAGCCCGTTTTCTTTCAAAGTCGAAAGCACCAATGTCCGACAAACTTTAGTTTGTCGCCCAACGATTAGCTAAAGCTTGTCGGACCGTTATCTGGCCAAGGGCGGGCAGCAGCCCGCCTCTAAACGAACGCATTGTCGTCACAGGAGAACGCCATGAGAAGACTCTACCCGCTCGTCACGCTGCTGTTCATTCTCGTCCTTAGCTCGCTCGCCTTTGGCCGCGAAGCCAAACTCGTGCGCTATCCGAGTTATCACAGCGGCCGGATCGCTTTCACTTATCTCGGCGACATCTGGACGGCCGATGAGAACGGCGGAAACGTGCAACGCCTGACGGTGAACAAAGCGCGCGATGCGTATCCGCGTTTCTCGCCGGACGGAAAATGGATCGCTTTCTCGAGCGATCGCAACGGGAACCTCGATGTCTTCATCATTCCCTCCGGCGGCGGCACGGCAAAGCAGTTAACTTTTCATTCGGCCGACGACACGGTGCTCGGCTGGACGCCGGACGGACGCTGGATCTTGTTCAGCAGTCAGCGTGGCGAAGACTTTATGGGCATGCTCTACGTCGTTAGCGTCAGTGGCGGGATGCCGGCGAAAGCCGGCACCGACATGGGCCTGGCAGCGAGCTTTTCTCCCGACGGCAAGCGCATCGCTTACAACCCCAAAGGACAGGTTTACTGGCGCAAGTATTATCGGGGTGCTTATGCAACCGATGTTTGGATCGAAGACATCGCGGCCAGGAAGTTTACGCAGTTGACGGATTTCGATGGCTTGGATTCGTGGCCGATGTGGAGCAACGATGGCGGCATCTATTTCGTTAGCGACCGCGACGGAGGCGGCCTGACCAACATCTGGCGCGCGTCGGAGAATGGCGGCAAAGCTGATCGCGTGACGGCATTCAAGAGTGGCGACGTTCGTTTTCCTTCGATCAGTTCCGACGGCAAGGTGATCGTTTTCGAACATGACTTTGGCATCTGGAAACTCGATACGGGCAGCAAGAAAGTTACGCAGATCCATCTCGACATCAACGCCGAGACGGAAGAGAATGCGACCGAAACGCGCTCGTTCAGTTCCGAAGCTGATGATTATGATCTCGCGCCGAATGCGCGACGCCTCGTCGTCTCGGTCCACGGCGAACTTTTTACGGTGCCGGTCGAAGAAGGCGACATCAAACAGATCACCGACGGCCCGGCGCGCGAACGGAATGTCAGTTACTCGCCGGATGGCAAGTGGCTGGCGTTCATTTCTGATCGCAGCGGCCGCGAAGAGCTTTACGTCGCCGCGGCTGACGGCACGGGCGAAGCCCAGAAGCTGACGGACATCGATGCGCTCAAGAATGGTTACAACTGGTCACCCGATTCGAAATTGATTGCCTTTACGTCTTCCGACAGCAAGCTGCGCGTCATCAATGTCGGCGCCAAACAGGTGACCGAGATCGATTCGTCGCGCTATGGCAATGTTTCGACGCCTGAGTGGTCGCCCGACAGCAAGTGGCTGGCGTATTCCAAACAGGACGAGAGTCGCACCAACGACATTTATCTGATTGCTTCGAGTGGAGAAGAGAAGCAGGCGCGCAAGGTCACTTTTGATTCTTACGACGAGCGCAGTCCGCGATTCGCTCCCGATGGTCGCAAACTTTTCTTCATTCGATCTGATTCGACGAGCGGTGGCGGCGGCGGAGGCAATGCTTCGGTGCAAATTTATTCGGTTGGGCTCGAACGTCTCGAACGCGATCCAGACGATCCGGAAGATCGACCTGACGCTGCGCCCGCCCAAGGACCGCCTGCAGATGCCGAGGATACTCAAGCACCGGCGCGCCGGCCGGCGAACCGTCCGCCACACGAAACGAAAGTTGATTGGGCGGGACTGAAGCATCGCACGCGGCAAATCACGCGGATGCCGTTTCCCATTTCCAGTTACACGATAGCGCCCGACAGTCGCACGATCGTCTTCGTCACAAGCGAGCCGGCGGGCATCGCTTCACTGCCAGTCATCTATTCGATTCAGGAAGATGGCAAGCGCTTGACGCGAGTAGCCGCGGGCGGACCACCGGCAGCCGATGAAGGCGGCGGCGGTGGTGGCGGATTCGGCGGCGGCATCTCTGATCTGAACATCTCGCGCGATGGCCGCACGCTCTTCTTCAGCGAACGTAATGGGATTTACTCGACGGCGTTGGCTTCCGGCGCCGCGGCCGCAGCAACCGCCGGCCGCGCAGCGAGTGGTGGTAGTGAAGGCGCGCGGCGGCGCATCAACTTTAACGTGCGCGTGAAGATCGATCATCCAGCCGAGTGGGCCGAGATGTTTGGCGATGCGTGGCGCACGATGAAATATCGCTTCTACGATCCGGCGATGCACGGCAAGGATTGGGACGCGGCGAAAGCGAAGTATGAACCGCTGGTCAAAGATGTCGGCGATCGCCAGGAGCTGATGAACATCATCAACGAGATGATCGGCGAGTTGAATGCTTCGCACACGGGCGCGGCGCCGCCTCCGGGTGGACGCGGACCGGGTGCCGTTTCCACCGGCCATCTCGGGCTCGAGTTGGAGCCTGACTCAGCCGCCGGCCGTTATCGCGTGACTTACGTTTACGAAGACGGTCCGGCCGATAAGGACTGGGTCAAGGTGAAAGTCGGCGATTACCTGATCGCGATTGGCGGCAAGCAGGTCAAAGCCGGAGACGAGTATTGGCAACTACTGAATGATCGTCTCAATCGCAAAGTAGAAGTCACTTTCAACAGCAAGCCTTCGGAAGATGGTGCGTGGCGCACGCGCATCGAAGCGATCAATAGCGGCGCGTACAGCGGCCTTCGTTACGAGCGTTGGGTGAAAGAGCGGCGGCAGAAAGTAGATGGGCTGTCTGGCGGACGCGTTGGCTATCTTCACATACAGGCGATGAATCCGCCGAGCCTGCGCAAATTCGAAAAAGAGATTCGCGAATTCCGTAACAAGGACGCGATGATCATCGACCAGCGCTGGAACGGTGGCGGCAACATCGAACAGGAGCTGCTCGCCATCCTGGTGCAGCGTGAATATCAGATCTGGCAGCCCCGCGGAACGGAAGCGAGCGGCCGTCCGTTCGCCGGCTATTTCGGGCCGAAGGTCGTATTGCAAAATTGGCGATCGGCTTCCAACGCGGAAATGTTTCCCGCCGGCTTCCGCGCACTGGGCCTGGGCAAAGTGATCGGCACGCCGACGATGGGCGCAGTGATCGGCACGGGCAGTTACAGCTTGATTGACGGCTCGACTGTGCGCACACCCGGCGTAGGGGTTTATCTCGCGGATCCAAAACGAACGAACATGGAAAACTATGGCGTGCAACCCGACATTCGCGTGGACAATTCTCCGGAGGACAATCTGGCCGGGCGCGATCGACAACTTGAGGCCGCAGTCGAAGAGTTGTTGAAGCAGTTAGGTAACAACAGGAAAAACATCGCGAGCAAGGAACAGCAGTAGGCGGGCCGAATTCTCCGGTCAACGTTTAGAGGCGGGACAAGTCCCGCCTCTATCTTTTTTGGTCGGTTCTACGCGGCCTTCTTTCTCGCTTCCAACCGGTGGCGGACGCGCTTCACCTTCGCTTTGGCTCCGCGCAGAGTGTGCCATCTGCTGCCAGCCAAGACATCAGCGTAGCCGCCTTCGGCCAGCGCGAAAGGCGCATCGATCACGCCCAGGTGATCCATCTTCATCGCGCCCTTCTTGTGCTCCGGCTCAAACCATTCCGGCAAGACAAAGTCCGATACCTTGACCCCGTAAATCTTGTACAAGTTTTCCTGGACCGGATCGCAGACTTCCAGCCCGAACAGGCCGCTCTTGGATCTCCCCTTCAGTCTGAATTTCCCAATCGCATAAAGATTCACGCCCGGATCGGCAATCATTTCCAGCAGTTCGTGCGACAGCGTCGAAGTGTATTCGCCAGATTCGGCGATGTCGTCTTTCGCGAAGACATACGCGATGGCCTTGCCATCCTTGATGTGGTAACCAAGGTCGCCTCCCCGGGCGTGGTCCCTGATGATCACCTTCATGTCAAATTTCTTCGCATTCAATTTCAGGTTCGCGCCCCATCCCCAGGCTGGTTCAAAGTCCCGCGTGATCTGTTTCTGCATTGCGGGGATGACGACGCGCTTCAAGCTGGAGTTGGTGACGGTTTTCGACTGATTCACGATCGAGATTGTGGGATTCATGGTTCGAGTTCTCCTGTGTAGAGTGCTGCGGCCCGAGGTGGCGGCACGATATTCCAACCGTTATTGCCGAGTCAACATTTGGGCTTCAATTTCAGCCCCAAAACGCGCCGCCTGAGAATTCCCATGTATTCCCAAAAGATGCTAACCTCCCCGCCTTAGTAGAACGGAGACAGCCGGGAGGTTAGGAATGGATCGCGATGCTGCAACCACTAATCGCCTGCGCAATTTGATCTCGAAAATCAAGTCACAGACCGAGAGCGGCGCGCTTCATTGGGAAAGACAAGTGGGTTCGGCGCATCGGTACGCGCGGTTGAATAACAATCTCTTGATACTGGGCCCGGCCTCGCCCTTGAGCAATCAGCGCGTCCCACGTTACCTGTTCATAACACCCTTTGAATCGCCCGACTGCATCGAAATCAATTCCAATGACGCCGAACTTGGGCTGGCATTAGTTGCGCTGGTGCAAACCGTTGAGGCTGCCAGCGACAAGGAACCGCCCACGGATCCGTTTGCGCTGACCGGGGATCTGCTTGAACGGCTGACGAATTTGTGATCGCCGTAAAGGATTGCGCGCCATCACAAGGCGGGCGCATCTCAATTGAGAGAAAAGAACGAGTTGCCATGCCAGCAGACCTAACCAAATTGAGCGAGGAAGCGCAGAGCCTGGCTCGCGTTCCTCTTTTCAAACGCCTGGAGCCGCATGAGCTGGAGCATCTGGCCGAAGAAATTGATCAGGTCAACTACCAGGCCGGCGAGACAATCTTTCATGAACATGATCACGGCGACGCGCTCTACGTGCTGGAGGAAGGTTCGGTACGCATCTGGGTGACGGACGAGGACGTACAGGAAGTTACGCTGTCCGAGCTCAAGCCGGGCGCTTTTTTTGGCGAGCTGGCCGTGCTCGATCGCGGTGAACGGTCGACCAACGCAACGGCAATCACTGACATTCACCTGCACCGTTTGAGCAGCGACGACTTTCAAAAGTTTTTGATGGAGCATCCCGACTGTGCGATCGACGTGATCTGCGAAATTGGCGCGCGCATGCGCCAGACCAACCAGCTCGTTTCACAGCGCGCGTCGCGCAACATCAACCGTGAGATGGACGAAACGTTGACGTTTGGTCAGCGCATTGCCGACAGGGTTGCGTCGTTCGGCGGTTCGTGGACGTTCATAATCATCTACCTGGCCGCTCTGATTGTCTGGATGGCGTTCAATACATTCGTCCTTGTCCATTATGGTCACGGTGAGAACGGCGCGCAGTTCGATCCCTATCCCTACATTCTGCTCAACCTGATGCTGTCGATGACGGCGGCGCTGCAGGCGCCGATCATCATGATGTCGCAGAACCGCGCCGCTGAAAAAGATCGCCTCGCCGCCGAGCAGGATTTCAAAGTCAATCTGAAGAGCGAACTGATGTTGGAAGAATTGATCCGCAAGCAAAGGATGCGCGACGCGCAGATGGAAGACCTCAATCGCACCATCGCGGCCCTAAAGCAGGCCAAACCAAAACCCTAACCCGCGGTCCGAGAGACAAGCAACGCGGTTCACTTCGCCAGGCCACGTTCCAGTTTTTCGAATCGCGCCATCATGTTCTCGTAGATGCGATCAGTCTTTTCGTGCAGGTGCGCCACCTCGAGTTCGGCCTTGATATTAACCTCGTATTCAATATCGGCCCGCACTTTGTCTTTCTCCGCCTGGCGATTCTGGCTAATCAGGACGAAGCAGGCGAGGAAAATCGCCTCCAAAGAGACGATCATGGTGAGAAGGCCAAAGGGGAATGGATCGAAGGCCTTGTCTCTCATGATAAAAGTGTTGAGCGAGACCCAGATAATGAACCAAAAAGTGTGCGAGATAAGGAAAGGCATGCTGCCGCTAAACCAGGCCAGCAAGTCGGCAATCCTCTGTAACACGGTGGAATGCACCTGCATCTCTTCGTTTAGGTTGCGCGAGACGCGGGTGCGGAGTAACTCATCAGCCTTGCGCGTTAGGCTGGTCAACGCTGCCAACATGTGAAGCGCCGCCTCGGGTATGCGTTGAAAGAGCAGGATCAAATCATCGCGATCAAGAACCAGCACTTCGCTCCCCGTTAGCGCCAGAGCGGTGGCCGTTCGCGCGCCCGAGTCGAGCATCGCGAGTTCGCCAAACATATCGCCTGCCTCAGCCGTGTGCAGTACGATCTTCTGACCCGCGGTGTCTTTGATAAAGAGCTCGATCTGGCCCTCGCGGACAATGAAGAGTGAGTCGCCGGGATCGCCTGCCTGGAAAAGCGTCTGGCCCTCCGCCACCTTTAACTCGTCGATGACCTTAGCGAGCGCGACTCGGTCGTCTTCGTCAAGGAGTTCGAACATCTTGATGTTGGCGAGAAAATTGGGATCACAAGGCATTAGCAAATCCTCTCTTAGCAGCGAACGGAGCGTTTCAAGAGCGGGGGTATTATAAGCTAATTTGCTTGAAAAGTGAGTTGTGGCTTGAAAGAACTGACGGGCTTTGGACCCGTCTCACGGAGCCTTGCGCGTCGGGTTGTTAGGTTGGCGCGCGTTATTGTTTGCGGGCTTGGCAGTTGGTTTGGCCACTGCGCCCGGATTCGCGGTTCTTCCTGATCGCGTCAAGGCGATGCGCTTTTGTCCGGGCGAGTCCGCAACCGTCACTCTGATTGCCCGATACGTGCCATCGTGAGCCTTGTTCGTCGGGTCATAGCTGACCACGTACTGGGTGCGCAGGTCATGCACGATCTCGTTGGCGACCTGAGGCAGCTCGGAAATTGATTGCGGAAAGAACGCCCGCCCACCAGTTTCGCTGGCAATCTTGTTCAGCAACGCGACGGCCTTTTCACGCGAACTCTTGCGAATGAATCCTTTGTCGGCATCCAGCTCGTTAACGAATCCGATCACGTAGATCTGTACGTCCTCTTCTCGCAAGCGCTGAAAGAGCTGGATCTCGTTGTAGTAGCTGGCCCGATCTTCGCCATCCGTCACCACGATTAGCGCCCGCCGGCGCCGGTCGTCGTCACTGCCCTTCTTATATTCAGCGACGTGTTCGGCGGCCAGATAAACTCCGTCTATCACCGCGGTCTGCCCGCCTTCTACGTAGAGGTTGTCGACCGCCTCCAGCAGCAAGTCTTTGTTGGGCGTGAACTCTTGCAGAGTTTCAATCTTTTCGCTGTCGATGAATCGCTCCAGAAATGTTTCGTCGCCGCGCTTGTTGCTGTTGATGATTGTTTTGGCGGCGTCGATTACCTGATTCAACTGCGAACGCAGCGAGCCGGAAGTGTCCACGGCCAATCCATAGATGACAGGAACTTCCTCTTCAGTAAACGAAAAGACCGGCTGCGGCACGCCGTCTTCGTAAACCTTGAATTCATCTTTCGCGATGTGGTTAATTGGATGATTGTTCCGATCGATCACGCGCACGTGCAGCGTCACCAATTCGGCGTTGAACTTTATTACGTCGCCGTCGTTAATTACGGCGCCGGCCACATCGGGCGTTGGCGTTGGTTTGGGTTTTAGAATTGGCGGCGGTGGCGGTGCACCGAGTTGCGGCGCGATGCGGCGCCCCGGAAGCGTCGGTAGAAACGGCGTTGGGCTGGGCTGCGAAGTTTGCGTCGGTTTCGGCGACGCGCTGGGCGTTTGTTCGGTGGTACGCGGCCGGGAATCCGGCTGTTGAGCGCGACTGGCGCCAGAGATCAAAAGCGAACACCCTGCCACGATCGAAAATAGTAGAGCCGCAGTGCGACGCGTCCCCGCGATGCTTGTGAAAGTGCTAAACCTCATTACCAATCAAGCCTCTATAAATAAACGACTAATGTCAAATGAATTTCGCGGTTGGGGAGATTCGGGACATGCTAAGGATGCGGTTAGGCCTGCTTCGCGTTGCCGCAGCCCGCAGTTCAGAGTTCAAGCTTCAGCTTGTCTTTGAAAGAACACAACCTGAAGGTTGAACTCTGAACCTCACTTGGGATTCGCAATCGCGAAATAGCCTTCTTTGCTGCGCACGAACAGGCGCGGCAAACCGCGCGGAGGCGTGATCTTTACCTTGATGTGGTGCCACTTGCCGTCGTTCACAAAGTTCGGCGGCCGGTAGCCGATCGAATACTGATGGCGCAGCTCGAGCGCGATCTGTTCAAAGATGTCATCCATCTCGGCCGCGGTGCGCGGATAAAAAGCTTTGCCGCCCGACACGCCTGCCAGTTCGTCCAAAATGCCCTGGCCTTCCATGCCGAGTGAGCTGCCCACGTCGCCGCCGCCCAGGATTCCGATGGCATAGAGCACGACGTCCGACTCTTTCAGCACGCGGCGCAGCTCGTTAAAGGTGTAGCGAGAGTTGTTGTCCTGTCCGTCACTGATCAGCAGCAGCGCGCGTTTGGGATGTGTGCCACGCTGGACGCGTTCGACGCCGAGATAACAGGCATCATAAAGCGCGGTGTTGCTGCGCGTCTGGACGAACAACAGCTTGTCCAGCACGGCATTCCCGTCGCGCGTTCGATCCATCAGCAATTGCGCCCTGGAATTGAAGGCGATCAGAAAATACTCGTCACGATCGTGGCTGGTTTGCACAAAGTGAGCCAGCGCTTCGCGGGCGCGTTTGACTTTGTCGCCGCTCATGGAACCGGAAACGTCAAACAGCACGCCGACCGAGACCGGCGAATCGTCGTCGCTGAAGTTGGTGATCTCCTGCTGCTTCCGATCATCAAAGATGGTGAACGCACTCTTTCCCAGGCCCGACACAAAGCGACCATAGATATCCGTCACCGTCACGGTAAAAGTGATCAAGTCAGTGTTGATGATGATCTGTGTCTTGTCGTCAACCTCGGCGCCCGGCTTCTGTTGCTGGATGTCCAGGAGCGAGGAGTTCTTAGGTGACTTGGAATCAGGAGTGGTCGCCTTTGTCGGCCGCGGCTGAACGATGATCAGGTCTTTGTTCGGCGCCGGCTGCGGCGACGGCGCTGGCTTGGTTTGTGCTGCTACCTTGATCGCGCCGAAGATCGCGAGCGTTAGAACGACCAAGGAGACCAGCGCGGGTGACGTTGACTGACGACGTGATTTCATTTTTCCCCCTGCATTTTCGAGGCACGTCTGAAGTTCGCGGACTTGGAAGGCAATGATAACGGCGCCTGCATTGCTGCGAGTGAGAGCCGTCCGTCATTCCGCGAACCTGAGAAGGTTCGGCCTGGTTACGTGCGCAGGTCTGCTTGAAATCATGAACAGCAGCAAGCGCATTCTCAGCTTCAAAAACTATTAGAACGGGGAGACGCTGAGTGATGCCAATCAGTTCGTCTGGTGCAGGCATTGTAGGACAGGCAACGTAGTCATGCAAGGAGTAATTCGTGGATGGTGCTGAACGTCGGCCAGTGGCCGAAACCCGACCGACGGTTAGAGGTGTCGCTTGATCCTCTCCGCAGTCTTTGGCCCGATGCCGTCCATCGTGTCCAGACCGCCGCCGGCGACGAACTTGCGCAGGTCGTCGAGTGAAGAGACTTTGAACTTTTGATGGAATGTTGCGGCGGTCTTGGGGCCGATGCCGGGAAGCTCAAGCAGATCCAGAACTGTCGCGGGCGTCTCAGCCGTCAGCTTGTCCCACGCGTCGAACGTGCCGCGTTCGATCAATTCCAGAATTTTGCCCGCGGTCGCTTTGCCGACGCCGGGAATTTCCTGCAGGCCCTTTGCGCCTTCCTTTTCGGCAATCTCCGTCATCGGCGTGGGCCAGGTTTCGATCGCTTCGGCGGCCATGCGATACGAGCGAATCCTAAACGTGTCTTCGCCGCGAATCCCCATCAGGCTGGCCATCGACCGGAAGCGGCGGGCGATTTCTTCGTTGTCCATTGGCGGGTAAATATTAAATCGTAAATCGTGAATCGTAAATGGCTGGCGCGAAGCGCAGGGATTGATGACAGCTTCACTATTTGCCATTTACCCTTTACCATTCGTCATTGCTTAGGCATCCAACTAGATAGGGAGAGGTTCTAAACTTTCTCCCGTTCGACAATCCGATCGAGGTAACCAATGAAATACAGAAAATTCTTGTGCGCGGTAATACTGGCGCTTTTCAGTCTGCAAACTTTGCAGTTCTCTGCCCGCGCCGACGAAGGCATGTGGCCGTTCAACAGCCTGCCGCGCGCCGAAATCAAAAAGAAATATGGTTTTGACGTGACTGACGAATGGCTGAAGAAAGTTCAGCTTGCTTCCGTGCGATTCAACAATGGCGGCTCGGGCTCGTTCGTTTCTCCCAACGGCCTGGTACTCACCAATTATCACATCGTCGAGGATATTGTTAACGACGTGAGCACGCCGCAGAAAGATTTGGCGAAAGAAGGCTTCGTCGCGCGCACGCGGGCCGACGAGATCAAGGCGCCAAGCCTGGAGCTGAACGTGCTGATGAGCATTGAAGACGTGACCACTCGCGTCAACGGCGCAGTCAAAGCGGGCATGTCTGATGCGGAAGCGTTCGCCGCGCGGCGCGCCGAGATATCTGCTATCGAAGGCGAATCGACCAAAGCTACCGGCCTTCGTTCCGACGTCATCACGCTTTACCAGGGCGGGCAATACAATCTTTACCGCTACAAGAAATACACCGACGTGCGTTTGGTTTTTGTGCCTGAGTTTCAGGCCGCGTTCTTCGGCGGCGACCCTGACAACTTCAACTTTCCGCGGTTCAACATCGACATGGCATTAGTGCGGGTCTATGAAAATGATCAGCCCGTGCATCCCGGCGGCTACTTTAAGTGGTCCACCGCGGGCGCGAAAGAAGGAGATTTGGTTTTTGTCACCGGCAATCCTGGTTCGACTTCGCGCCTGAACACCGTTGCTCATTTAGAGGAACTGCGTGACACGAGCATCCCGATCATTCTGCGCCTGCTCGGACGTCGCGAGGCCATGCTGAAGAAATACATGGGCCTCGGAGAAGAACAAACCCGCCAGTCACAGAATGAATTGAACAGCGTGCAGAATAGTCTGAAGGTCTATCGCGGACAGATCGCGGGTCTGAAAGACAAGGCCCTGATGGATCGCAAGCGTAAGGACGAAGCCGCGTTGCGCAAATCCATCGCGGCGAATCCCGATCGACAGAAGATGTATGGCGACGCCTGGGACGCGATTGCCAAGGCGCATCAGAGTCTGCCGTCTTATCTTCGCGAAAGACGAATCTTTGATCAAGGTAACGGCTTTAACACCACTACCTTTGGAGTCGCGCGCACGTTGGTCCGGCTCGCTGCTGAAAGCGAGAAGCCGAACCCTCAGCGTCTGCCTGAGTTCACCGACGCGCGGCGCGCTTCACTTGAATTGGGGCTTTATTCGCCCGCACCTATTCACAACGATTTCGAAAAACTCAAACTGGCCGATTCACTCGGCTTCATGGTGGAGCTGTTGGGCGCCGATCATCCGCTCGCCAAACAGATTCTGAATGGCAAGTCTCCCGAAGTTCGCGCTGCCGAACTGATCGACGGCACAAAGTTGAATGATGTGGCTTTTCGCAAGCAGTTGGCGGCCGGCGGCAACAAGGCGATTGAGTCTTCGACCGATCCCATGATCGTCCTGGCCCGCGCCATCGATCCGAGGGCTCGCGAACTGCGCAAGCGTTACGAGAATGAAGTCACGGGGGTCGAGCGGGCCAGCTATAGCAAGATCGCGCGCGCCCGTTTCGACACCGAAGGCACTAAACTCTATCCCGATGCGACGTTCACGCTGCGGCTTTCATATGGCGCGGTCAAGAGCTATATGGAGAATGGCAAACGAGTCGCGCCGTTTACCACTCTCGGCGGTTTGTATGATCGTTCGACCCAATTCAAGCAGGAGTTTCCGTACAATTTGCCGCCGCGCTGGTTGGAGAAAAAGTCAGCCGTCGATTTGAAGACGCCGTTTAATTTTGTCTCAACCGACGACATCATCGGCGGTAACTCAGGCTCACCGACGATCAACAAGAACGGTGAATTGGTCGGCCTGATTTTCGACGGCAACATACAGTCGCTGGTGGGAAATTTCATCTACGATGAATCAGTCAACCGCGCGATTTCTGTCGACGTGCGCGCCATGAACGAAGTGCTGCGCAAAGTTTTCGACGCAAATGAAATTGCGGATGAATTGACGAAGTAGGAGTAGTCTGAAAGGAAAAAGATTATGAAGAAAATCATTTTGGCTCTCGTGATCGCCATGGCCGCGGCGAGTTTCGCCGCTGCCGATACCATCTACTTGCGCGACGGCCGTACGATACACGGCACGCTCTTGGGTTTTGTCGATGGACGTTTCGTCGTGCGTGTCGAACCGCGCTACACGACCTTGCCAAGTACAACCGCGGATCCAGAAGTTGCACGTCGACGGGCCAACGAGGGTGAAATCCAATACTTTCGCCCGAACGAAGTTGAGCGCATTGAGATCGATGGCCGCTCAGTGGATGAGGCGCGTTTCGACTCGCGCACGGTTCAGGTCACGCTCGACTCTAACTGGGTCGACAGTGGCGTCGAACTCCGGCGCAACGAGCGAGTGCAAGTTAGCGCGACGGGCACCATCGTCGTGGGACGCACCCGCATCACGCCGGACGGGTTGCAGCGAACCGATCCCACCGCGCCGTTGCCGAACGCCAAGGAAGGCGAACTGATCGGAGCCATAGGCGATGATTCTCGGGCTCCGATTTTGGAACTAGGCTCGAGTCGCGAATTTGTCGCCGATCGCAATGGGCGACTCTATCTCACGGCGAATCGCGGATCGTATAACGATGCGCGGGGCAGCTACACCGTACAGATTCGCAGCGAACGCAATCTGAACGCGATCGATACTCAAGACGATCGTTATCCGCGTGATTCTTCTGGCCGAATTCGTTCGCGCGACCGCCAACCGATTGATCGCAACCGCACGCAACAGGAACTCACCATCAATGTGCCGGCAACTTCGCGCGGCACAGACACCGGTATCGATGTGCGTGCCGGTGATCAGATAACTTTCACGGCGACTGGAACCATAGTCGCCGGACGGCGTATCGGTTCCGTTGGGCCGGAAGGGGGACGCAACACCGGCTTTGGCTCGGTCGTCAACGGCCGGCCGGTTCCAACCGCTGGTCCCGGCGCGCTCGTCGGTTACATTCGTACTGCGGACGGCCAACAGAGCCAGGCGTTTCTGATCGGCAGCTCGTTGACCGTTACCGTTCCCGCCGATGGTCGCCTTTATCTCGCGGTCAACGACGACGACTACAGCGACAATAGCGGAAGCTTCAGCGTGCGAATTAGATACTGAAATTTTGTTCAGGTTGTGTAGTGGCGTACCCGCCAGCGATCTAATCTCAACCGCAACGCGGTTGGTTAACACAGCCCAGGGTTGCCGCGCAGTTCAGCGGCTACCCTGGGATCATCCCCGACATCGTTTTCACAACCCCAACGGGGTTGCAGACAATAGAGAAAACATCTGCAACCCCTTCAGGGTTGCGAAATGGTGGCTAATTACTCCCCAGGGTAGCCGCTGAACTGCGCGGCAACCCTGGGCTGTGTTATGCAACCGCTTTGCGGTTGAAGCCAGACTGACGGCGAGCCCAACATGGCTCATGATTCGAAAAGGATAGTCTCAAAAATATTCCAGTTGGCTTTTCTCGCCCGAGTCGCTATGTTAGTAACACGCCCTGTCTGAACAGACTCCCCTATTCGGTTCAGATCCCACAAAGAAGAAACTCGCGACGTGAACCTGCGATGACTCGGAGCGGCGCTCCCATCATTCTGGTGATCGAAGATTATTCCGAGAGCCGCGTCCTGCTTTCTGCGTGGCTGCGCGGTAAGGGCTACAAGGTCGTCGAAGCCAAAGACGGCAAAGAAGGATTGCTGCAAGCCAATCGCGTGAATCCCGATCTGATTCTGATGGATCTCACCCTGCCGGAAATCGATGGTGTGGAAGCGACCCGTCAGATCAGAAAGCGGCACGTGGTGGCGCACACGCCGATTTTTGCGATCAGCGCTTACGCAACTCGTGAAGTCAAAGCCGACGCCCAGGCCGCCGGCTGCACCGAAATCTTTGGCAAACCGCTCAACCTCGAGGCGCTGCTTGGAAGAATCAAACACGCGCTCGGAGCCTGACGGGCGACTCTTTTTAGTTACTCAACTTCTGGTCGATTGCCAGCCCCCGAATTACGGCTTCCAATTCTGACTGCAGCCGCGCGCGTTCTTCATGCAGCGCTCGCTTGTCCTTGTTCAGTTGCTCCAGACGCGTCTCTTGCGTGTCAGCCTTTGAGACATAACGCGAGATCAGTTGCCTGGCTTCGGCGGTCGCCGTCAACGCTTTGATGTTGTCACGCAGGCGTCCCTGATCTTCGCCGATCTCGGTGACTTCTTTGTCGATGGCTTCGAGGCGCGCGTCCGCCGCGGCCATGCGACTCTTGATATCGATGATCTTCTCCAACGCCGCACGCGTAGTCGCGTCGATGTAATTGCGGGTTATGAACAGTTCAAGATCTTGACGCGAGAAGTTCATCAACGCGTACGTGTCCATCAACGCGCGCCGCTCAGTGACCGGCAGCTCAACTTTTTCGTGCGGGCCCAGCGGCACGCGAAAGCGATAGTAACGTGCGGTCTTGCTGTCAGGTTTTTTGGTGTCGTCAGAAAGCGTCCAGTCCTGCTGCACTGGATGTTCGATGAAAACCACGCGCGGTTTGTCCGTCTGATTCGTCAGCGTGTAAACCTTCTGATTGGTTTGATAGTAGTGGGCCTGGAAGACGCCATTGATGGCGCGCACCAGGAACGTGGGCGCACGATCTTCTTTCACCCGCACGTTGATCAGAGTGCCGAGATCGAGGGCGAAAGAAATCAATCTTTGTTCCGCGGGCTTAAGACGCTCCATCAGAGCTTCGCCGGCATAGGCGTCACCATCGATCACTGTCAACGCCCCGCCATCCAGAGTCAGCGGCGAAGTGTTCTTGAGCAGCAGTCCACCCATCGCTCGGTCGCGGCGATTGCCTTCGTTGTAGATCGAGACGCGCTCGCCTTCCATGCGCGTTTGCAAGATCGGAATCAGCGCCGAGCGATCGCGCAGAACCGTGATCGGCTGATCGATGTGATATTCGAAAAGGTCGCCGACTTCGCTGCCCGTCGCGGCGGCTTCAACGCCGGAGTCGGAGCGGGTGATGGCGTCGCTGAGAGAGACACCGTCCAGGGACGTGTTGTTCATCGATGACGAGCTAAGGCCGGGCTTCAGACTGTAAAGGCCATTCAACGAAGACCGTCGCCCCACGGTTTGGCTTGAGTTTTGGACCAATTCCCCGCCTGCTATGACCGTGACAGTTTCTGAAACACTGCCAACTTCGAGTGTCGCGCTCGCGTGCGCCGGTCCATTGCCTCCGACGGCGACGTTAGTTATTAAGTGTTGCTTGAAGCCAGCGGCATTCACCCTCACGGAATAATTTCCAGGAGACAAGACCGGGGATTGGTAGGTTCCTTCGCTCGTGGTCGTGGTTGTGACCGACTGATTGGTAGCTTCGTTTGTAATTGTCACGGCGGCGCCTGCGACAGACGCCCCGTTTTGATCGGCAATCCTGCCGCTGACAGTTCCCGCGGCCGCGCTTCCTTCATTCGCTTCATAAACCTGAGGCGCAAGTTTCAGATCATCAGGCATCGGCACGACCGGCCGATAGCGATAGAAAGGTTTTTGAATCGGCTGGATGAACGAAACCGGCGAGCCCGAAATCAGCGACAGCGAAACGTTATTCCAGTCTTCTTCGCTGACGTTATCGACGATGGCCCAGCCCTGAAAGAAAGGCTTGCCGGTTGAGTCGAGCACAACGCGGTAAGTCGTCTTCCAAATCGGCGCGGCGACGATGTAGCTGACCAGCATCTCGCGCGAGCCTGAGCCATCGGAGGAAACGACGATCGTCTTCGCATCACGGCGTCGCGCAGAAGCGCTGGCGTTGGCGAATTCACTAACATCGCGGCGCGTGCCTTCGTCGATCAGTTTGACCGAGCGCACTTCCGCCAAATCGAAACTCATCAGCTCGCCACCTTCGGACGCGATCACCAGTGAATGCGAAGTCTGCGCCGGTTTGTTCGCATCAATCTGCGACTTGCGCTCTTCGATCGTCAGGATTGAGCCTGTCGCGGTGCGATTTGCGGTAGCGACTATGATGCGCGCGCCTTGCAGTTGACTGAGCACGCCGGCCAGGCCGCCGTTGTTTCCGTTCTCAGTGCCGGCCTCGATCGAAAAAGGAATATCCGCCATGCGCGCGGCCGGTGGCGCGCTGGAGTTGTAACTGACCGCACCGATGCGGCCCTGTCCGAGATCGAGCACCACCATCGATTTCAAAACATCATCAACTTGCGATTGCTTGAACGACAGACTGATCTCAGCGTGGCCGCTGATCGTGCCGCGGCGTTCGATGTAAGCGACGCCGTTGCTGTAAAGAATCACGCGCCGGATCGGCAACGTCTGTGTGTTCGGTTTTGTTGCTGTAGTTTGCGGTGCCAGCGCGCGAGCAGTGCGGCGCGTCTGGGCGAAAGAGTTGATTGAAAACAGAGAGACTAAGACAAAGAGGAGAGTGATGCGTTTCATGGGCTGGCCTCCTAAGGCGACAAGTTTGCGAGCGTTAAGGGGAGACGCCAAGGAGGGGAGACGGTTGGTATTGCTTAAAGAGAACTGAATCTGAATCCAGCTAATTGATGCGCCCCGATGGTTGTAGGTTGACTACCGGAAAAGGCATCGGCACTTTTACCCACTCAGAGTTGTCTGCTCCGAGCCACTTAGCGCTGGGAGCGCGGACAGTCCCCGTCCGCCCCAGCGTATGCCGCACGATGAATCCTGTGGTCGCTGCTTCAAACGACCCTTTCGCGCTTCGCGCTCAATGCGGACGAGGACAGTCCGCGCTCCCAGCGAATTGGCGCCGCTACTTGTGAAGATTGAAAGCATCGCAATTACTGAATCTGTTTCCTTCAACCGTTTTGCGGTACAATCCGCCGCCAATGAACTGCCCCGCTTGTCGCAACACAATCGCCGATGATGTTTCCACATGTCCGTCGTGTGGGTTTTCGTTCGACGATGCGACACAGCGCCTGGAACCCGGCGCGTCACCAACCATCAAGCCAAGCCAAAAAGGATCACGCTCAGCCACGTCCTTCGATTCGATCGACGACGCGCGTTTTGTGCCGGGCGCGATGCTGGCTGAGCGCTATCGCATCGTTGGCCTGCTGGGCAAAGGCGGGATGGGCGAAGTCTATCGTGCTGACGATCTGAAGCTGGGCCAGCCCGTCGCCCTCAAGTTTCTGCCGGAACATTTAATAAGCGACGGCGCGGCGTTGGCGCGCTTTCATCGCGAAGTGCGCGTCGCGCGACAAGTGAGTCACAGAAACGTCTGCCGCGTTTACGACATTGGCGAGGTGGACGGCCGTCACTTCCTCTCGATGGAATTTATCAAGGGCGAGGAACTCTCTTCGCTCTTGCACCGCATTGGTCGTTTACCAGGCGACAAAGCGATTCAGATTGCGCGTCAGATTTGCGCCGGCCTCGCTGCTGCGCACGACAACGGCGTGTTGCATCGCGACCTGAAACCCTCGAACGTGATGATCGACGAGCACGGCAATGCGCGCATTGCCGACTTTGGTCTGGCCGGACTTGAGGAAGAAATTCGTAGCGAAGAGATTCGCGCCGGCACACCGGCATACATGTCGCCTGAGCAACTCGCGGGGAGAGAGCTGACCACGAAGAGCGACATCTATTCGCTCGGTTTGGTTCTTTACGAAGTGTTCACTGGCAAGAGAGCTTTCAACGCGCCGACGCTTGGTCAACTCCTGGCCTTGCGAAAAAGTGACAACACGCCGACCACTCCGTCGTCACTGGTTCAGGATATCGATCCGCTAGTCGAGCGCGTGATCCTGCGTTGTCTCGAAAAAGATCCGGAGAAGCGGCCGGCGTCGGCGCTTCAGGTTGCGGCCTCTCTGCCTGGCGGGGATCCCTTAGCGGCTGCGCTCGCGGCGGGTGAAACGCCTTCGCCGGAGATGGTGGCCGCGACGCCAAAGGAAGGCGTGCTGCGACCCGCCGTTGCCCTGGCATGTTTAGTTTCAATACTCGTCGGAATTGTATTGATCATTTGGTTGTCGGGAAAAGTCGATCTGCATCGCCGGGTGCCGCTTGAGAAATCGCCTGAGGCGCTTAAAGAAAGAGCGAGTGCAATTGTCAACAGACTCGGCTACACCGATGCACCCTCCGACCGCGCTTACGGCTTTGACGTCAACAGCGATTACACCAGGTACGTTTTGAACCACGATTCTTCATCGACCCGTTGGAATCAGTTGTCGACGGGAGAGCCGGCAGCGCTTTATTTTTGGTATCGCCAGAGCCCAAGGTATCTGGTGCCGACGGACCGTCTCAACAACCCCCGCGCGACGCAGGACGATCCCGCCACGAATGTATCGGGGATGGTGAATGTATCTCTGGACACTTTGGGGCGACTGATCAAGTTCGAAGCCATTCCGCCACAAGTAGACAGTGGGACAGACTTTCAGTCTGTAACCACCGGACGCGGAGAAACGGGGACCCGGAGACAGGGAGAGAATACTGCGAATGCTAACAAGCAGGTCACCGCGTCTCCGGCTCTCCCAGTCCCCGCGTCGGTCCAAAATTGGTCTCCTCTTTTCGAAGAATCCGGCCTGGATCTCGCCGCGTTCATTCAGACTCAGTCCAAGTGGCTCCCACTGGCAAACAGCGACGCCCGCGCCGCATGGGAGGGAAAACTTCCTAAGACTCAAATACCGATTCGGGTCGAGGCTGCCTCTTATCACGGCAAGCCCGTCTACTTTGAGGTGGTTGCACCATGGACCAGGCCGGCGAGAATTCAGGAGTTTCAGACAAGACCGGGAATCAAAATTCTGATAATCGTCGTCATGTTTCTGCTGCTGTCTTTGATGATCGTTGGAGTGGTGCTTGCCAGAAAGAACATGCGCGAGGGCCGCGGCGATCGGAAAGGCGCGCTCAGACTGGCAATCTATAATTTTTCGGCGCTAATGATTTCGTGGGTTTTTCAGGCCCATCACTATCCCGCTGTCGACGAATTCTTTTCGCTGTTTATCCCCGCAACAATGGTCGCGCTCTTTGTATCAACTGTGCTCTGGCTCTTCTACATGGCCCTCGAGCCCTATGTGCGCCGCTGGTGGCCGCACCGAATCGTGTCGTGGAGCCGGTTGCTGGCCGGCGAGTTTCGCGATCCGTTGATCGGTCGAGACATTCTGATCGGTTCGCTGTTTGGTGTTGCACTTACAATCCTGTTCTACCTTGCCGCGCTCGCGAGTGTAGGGATGAATCCTACGGTCCAGCCGATGACCAATACGCTGCTGGGAGTACGTGAATCGGTTGGCGAATTTTTCGGTAATCCCGCATCGTTCCCGATTTTCGTTGCCTTATTCTATTTGTTCCTGCTGCTGTTGATTTACATTCTTTTTCGCCGCCGGGAGTGGCTTTCATTGCTGGTGGCCTGGCTCTTACCCACAATCATTCTGGCGGCAGCCACTCGTACCGGTAGTCATCTTATCGGAGCGCTGCTTGCCGGATTGACCTTCGCACTGACTCTCACGGTGATAACCCGCTTTGGCCTGTTGGCCATGATCGCCTCGCAGTTTTTCGGACAGCTCTTTATTGCGTATCCCATGACCTCGGATTTCTCCGTGTGGTATGTCGGCTCGACGATATTCGGCTTGGCCGCGGGTCTGGCCGTGGTCTTCTACAGCTTCTACATTTCTCTTGGAGGCCAGCCGGTTTTCAAAGGTGGGCTGCTGCGCGAGTGAGTTGATGCGGCTCTTGCGTGTTTGGGGCGGGAGCGAAGATCAGAGTCTAAAGAAATCTTTGATGCGTCGCAGCAGATCACCCTGATGCTGCTGCGCGCGTACTTGCTTTGCTTCCTCGTCCAGATCTTCAAGCGCGGCCTCGAGTTCGACGCGCCGACGCGCGAGAACCTCGGAAATGTTTTCCGCGATCTCTGGGCGGCGCCGGAGGATGTCATCAAATGCTTCCTTGTCCAACCGGTAGCACTCGACATCTGAAAGCGCGATCACGGTGGCTGAGCGCGGCTCGCCAGTCATCATCCCCCGTTCGCCAAAGAAATCGCCCGGGCCGAGATTCGCCACGTGCTCGCTCAGATTGCCGTCGGTGGAAACGCGGACTTCAGCTTCACCGTTAGTAATCACATAAAGCCAATGAGCATCGGCGCCCTGTCGGGTCAGCACTTCGTCGCGCACAAAAGGAGCCACGCGTAGTCGTGCGGCCAGCGACTGGCGCTCTTCATCCGTCAAACTGTCAAAGAGTTCGACGCGGCCGAGAGTCTTGACCCGTTTTTCAATCTCTTCTGCCGATTTTCGTTCGCGCCTTGAAGTGTCATCCTCGGTCACAAACAGCGAATGCGCGGGAATGGAAAGTGGTATGCCGGCGCGGCGCAGCGCAAAGTAGATACGCGTCCGCACGATCGAGTTTGTCGGATCGTCTATAGCCAAATCCGTCAGCCAGTAACGCACGGCATAGCTGCAGTAACTCTCTTTGAAGTCCATCAAGACGCAGTTTGGCGGCGGCTCTGCGGCAATGTTGGGAATAGTTTCGCCGCGGAGAGCTGACTCAACCGTATCGATCACCATGGCCGGTGAATAACGGAAATCGACGTTGAAAGGAACCCACTGACGGTGCTGCACAGGCTGACCCACCCGCCGCCCCAGCACGGTGACCTGCGACTTCATCAAGACGCTGTTGGGAATCACGATCGTGTCCCAGTTGCGCGTCTCGATCGAGGTATGTCGCCAGCGAATGTCCATCACCCGGCCTTCTTGTCCATCGATTCTGAGCCAATCACCAATCCCGATTGTGCCTTCTGTCTGCAGCGCCATTCCGCCCATTACATTTGCGAGCGTGTCCTGGAACGAGAGACCGATCACCGCGGTCAGCACGGCGGAAGTCGCCACAATGCCGGTGACATCAACCTTGATAATGGAAAGAACAAAGATGCCGACGACTACATAACTGATTGCGCGTAGCAGCTCGCGCAAGATGTGCGCCGGCTTAAGCCGCAACGCCTCGAGGATGACGGTGAAGATGAGAACGCTGGCCACGTTGACAAAGGCGACGCCTGCGCAAAAAAGCGAGGCCCACTCAGTCCAGCGATACAGGGACTTGTCCGTGCCGAGGCCGTAAGAACTGAACGACGCCAGTGCCAGCAGGCCGATCAGCGAAAGCACAAACAGCAGCAGGGCCGCGCGCAATCGCCCGCGTTCCGCTGGCCTGATGGCGAACAGAACCAGCGCTGTCAGCACGAAGAGGATTACTGCCAGGGGAAAGCCCGGGCCCATGCCTGCGGCGTTAAGTACTTGTTGCCAAAAAGTCATCTTCAGTTGTGGCTTTGTGTCAGAACCGAGAGCGATAGCGACCGGATCTGGGTACGCAGTCGTCCCGACTGCCTAACCGCAGGCCCACCCACGAGCAGTCGAGACGACTGCGTACCCGGGCCCCTATCGCTCCGGGTTCTGACACTAGCGCTTCGGGCTTACTGACCCGCTGATCTTTTTGCGCGTGGTTTCGCCGGTATGCAGGACAGGGATAGCCAGATCGACATCTGAATGCGGCTGGGGGATCACGTGAGTCGCAACAACTTCGCCGACTTTGCGACCCGCGGCGGCGCCCGCGTCAACCGCAGCTTTCACCGCGCCAACTTCGCCGCGCACGATCGCAGTGACGAGTCCGGCATCGATCTTTTCCCAACCGACTAATACGACGTTCGCAGACTTCACTGCGGCGTCGGCCGCTTCAATCATCGCGACCAGCCCGCGGCATTCGATCATTCCTAAGGCTTCTCGTTTCATCTTAGATAGTCTCCGAATTGGGGACGCAAGGATAGCACTAATTCCGCAAGCTATGCACCGGCGCGGGAATCCGTCCGCCACGGCGAATGAACTGCTCGGAAGAAAAGCGGTTCACGGCCATGATAGGCGCGCTGCCGAGCAAGCCGCCGAATTGAACCATCTCGCCCACCTCGCGGCCGGGCACGGGAATGATGCGCACGGCAGTCGTCTTGTTATTCATCACGCCGATGGCCATCTCGTCGGCGATGATTGCGGCGATGGTTTCCGCGGAAGTCGAGCCGGGCACGGCGACCATGTCGATGCCTACCGAACAGACGCTAGTCCACGCTTCCAATTTTTCCAGCGACAATGCCCCGACCTGAACGGCTTCGATCATCCCGGCGTCTTCCGACACGGGGATGAACGCGCCGCTCATCCCGCCGACCGCGCTGCTGGCCATCGCGCCGCCCTTCTTCACCGCATCCGTCAGCAAAGCCAGCGCCGCGGTCGTGCCGTGCGTGCCCGCGCGCTCGAAACCCATCGCTTCCAGAATGTTGGCCACTGAATCACCGGGCACGGGCGTCGGCGCGAGCGACAGATCGATGATGCCGAATGGAATTCCCAAGCGTCTCGCAGCCTCGCGGCCCACCAACTCGCCGGCGCGCGCCAGTTTGAATGAAAGTTTTTTGATGACTTCCGCGAGTTCGTGCAAAGGAAGATCTTTCGGTGCCTGCTGGACGGCATGATTGACGACACCGGGGCCTGACACGCCGACGTTCAGGACGACTTCGGGTTCGCCGATGCCGTGAAACGCACCGGCCATGAACGGATTGTCTTCGACGGCGTTCGCAAAGCAAACAAACTTTGCGCAAGCCAAGCCGCCGCGATCGCGAGTCAGTTCCGCAGCTTCCTTGATCAGACGACCGACCCGCGCGACTGCGTCCATGTTGATTCCGGCGCGCGTGGTGGCCGCGTTGATTGACCCGCAAAGGCGGGTCGTCGAAGCCAGTGCTTCGGGAATCGAATCGAGAAACGCGCTTTCGCTGCGCGTGAATCCTTTGTGAACCAGCGCCGAGTATCCGCCGATGAAATCGACGCCGACCGCGCCCGCCGCATCGTCAATCGCGCGACCGAGGTCGACCGGATTGCCGCGCGCGCCTTCCGTCAAAATTGAAACCGGCGTGACCGCGATGCGTTTGTTGGCAATGCGGATGCCAATCTCGTCTCCAATCTGATCGACGGTGCTAACCAGATCCGCTGCCACGCGACCGATCTTTTCGCGCACTCGCTCGGAAGTGCTTTCAATCGAGTCACCGGCGCAGTCGCGCAAGCTCAGGCCGAGCGTGACGGTGCGAATGTCGAGATGCTCCATCTCGGTCATGCGCACGGTTTGCAGGATTTCGGCTTGGGAATATTCCATAAGAGAACAGAAGTCAGAGATCAGAGGTCAGAGATCAGAAGTCAGACCGTCAGACCGTCAGACCAAGATCGCATTTGCTCGCTGACCTCTGACTTCTGATCTGATCTCTGACCTCCGGCCTTATCCCATCACCTTGCTGAGCAGCAGCAGCACGACAGCGACGACGAAGATTGCGAGCGCGACCAGCACAAAGCGCAGGCTGGGGTCGTAAGTAGCTTCCTCGAACACTGCCGAAGAGACGTGACGAATTCTCTCGACGCGCTTGACGTTATCGGCCAATGCTTCTCGCGTCGCAGTGGAAGCGCGATGCAAGCCCTCGCGCGCCTTTTCATATGTGCCCGTTTTTGAAACGGGATCTGGCTCCGAGACCGCAGCGACAGGGTCATCGACAGACGACTTAACAGCCGCGGGCGTGGATATCTCGGGAGCGACTTGTGGTGCAAGCTCTTCCGCTGGTTTCGATAGCGGCTTTCCGCACTCTGGACAGAACATCGCCGGCTCGCGCACGGACACGCCACACGAGGCACAGCGATGTGAGATTTCAGGCGGCATGGACTACTGAATAGTAAATCGCGAATCGTAAATAGACACGGTGCAGGTGACGCTTGATGATCGATTCAGCGAGAACCTACAGTAACCATTCACGATTTACGCCTTTCAGATTCGATGCATGGCATTGAACAAGTCTTCACGCTGCGCGTAGATGTGAACGCCGAGCTTTTCGCCTTCACTGCGAAAACGTTCTTTTAATTCAGTGGCCGACGCGGCTGAACGCGCAGTGTTCGCGATAATCACCATCGCAAACTTGCCCTGCACGACGGTCTGATTGATGTCCACGATACTGCAACTAGCCTCAGCCAAAATCTGCGATACGCCGGCGACAATTCCAGGATGGTCGAGGCCAAACACCGAAACAATCAGACGATCAGCCGAGTCCGCGTGCGGCGTCTCGCCGAACGAGGCGCCGACCGAAGTGAATGTCGAAGGTTGCCGCGCGCCGCCATTCTGGCTTAACGAAGGTTCGACTGTTTGATAGATATCCGTGACCAGTTGCTCAACTGCCGCCTCGTCCGCGGACGCGCCTAGACGATCGTAGATCGCGCGAGTAATGCGATAGATCAACTCTTCGTTAGCCATCGTTGGATTGCCAAATGCCAATTGTCGATTGCCGATTTGAAATGCGGACCTTGTGAGTGGTCTGCAATCTGAAGCCGATCAGAGTTAATTAGGCCGTAGTTACTCCAGTGATAATTGCGCCCGTATCTGAAATCGGCAATTGGCAATCGAAAACCGGAAATATTCTTATTGCCGTCCATTGTCGCCGCCCAATGAGCGCGCGGCTTCGCGCAGTTCTTCGGAACCACTGTCGGTTAAGTCCACGCGATCGACAATCCCGACGACCGCAGCTTCGATCGACATCTCCTGATTGCCGATGGCCGTGCGCGCGGCTTTGCCGAATGCGCACATGACGGTCTCTCCAGTGCCCGCGCCCAGACGATCCGCAACTACGACGACGCTCGTCGTTGGCTGTTTGTCCAGATCGTACGGATGCACGATCAGAAAACGCACACCTTCCAGATCGGGCGTCTTCTTTGTAGACCAGACCGTGCCGATGACTTTGCCTAGAAACATAAGTTTCAGGTTCCAAGTTTCAGGTCTCAAGTTCTCGCGGTTTCAACTTGAAACCTTAAACCTGAAACTATGCTTTAGCGAACACTTCCGCCGGGTCGCCCATGTCGCGCGCTGAAGGCGTGATGATCGTCTTCGGCCCGACGTAAATCTTCTCGCCTTTCTGAATTGCCCGCTTAACGTCGTCTTCGCTGACAAATTCCGCAGCCTTGCCGCCGTTCGTTGAACCCAATGGCGCGGGCCGCGCGTTGGTTTCGCGCGCGCGCGGTGGTGGCGGGTCGTGACGCGCTAGTGACGGCGCAGGCGCCTCAGGCTGACGATTCGCCAGAAAGCGATCGACAATTGAAGCGATTTCTTCCCGACTAACTTTCGGTGCACCTGTTCCGCGTGTCGCTGGGGCAGCCGCAGCGGCACGGCTCGGGGGCGGAGGCTGTTGCTGCATTGCCGTCGCTTGCGCCGCAACTGCCGGCCGTTTGCTGGCGACCGTTCGGGTTTCAAAAGCGACGCGCTTGATGTCCAGCAAGTGCAGCGGCGAAACGTTGTCCGAAGTCACGTTGCCACCCCACGACCCACAGCCGAGCGTCATCGAGGGCGGCAGTGCGGTCGAAAATCCAATCGCACCATGTGTTGTCGGCGTGTTCACGGTGATGCGCGACGCCGGCATCTCAGCGCCATAGCGCACTGCCGCTTCACGCGAACGCGTGTGTATGCCGGCGGTGTGGCCCATGCCGCCGTAATGCAAGATTTCGTTGCAGCGCGCGGCGCCGCGGTCGATTCCGTCCTCGACATAGAAAGCCAGAATCGGCGAAAGCTTTTCCATCGACAGGGGAAAATCCCGACCCACGCCGCCCACATCAACCATGATGCAGCGCGTTCCGGGCGGCACACTGATGCCCGCCAGGTTCGCGATCACTTCGACTGACTTACCGACAATTGCCGGATTCAAACTTCGCTGCGGCGTCGCCACCACCTTCGCAAGCTGATCGGCCTCCGAGGCGCTGATGAAATGGCCGCCCTGCAGTTTGAATTGCTCGCGCACGGCCATTTCGATTGGCGCGTCGACGATGATCGCCTGTTCCGAAGCGCAAATCGTTCCGTTGTCAAAGCATTTGCTGGTCAGAATGTCCTGCACGGCTTTGGGGACTTCAGCGGAGCGTTCGATGAAAACCGGCACGTTGCCGGGGCCGACGCCAAACGCCGGCTTGCCCGATGAATACGCCGCCCGCACCAGACCGATGCCGCCAGTCGCCAGGATCACTGCGGTCTGCTTGTGCTTCATCAGCGCCTCGGTGCCCTCGATCGTCGCGGTGGTCATGCAGCCGATCGCGTCGGCAGGCAAGCCTGCTTTCACGCCGGCCTCGCGCATGACTTTCGCCGTCTCGTTGATGCAGCGCGCCGCTGAAGGATGCGGCGACATCACGATCGCATTGCGCGACTTGATCGCGATCAGGATTTTGAAGATAGCTGTCGAAGTAGGATTCGTGGAGGGAATGATGCCGGCCACGACGCCGCGCGGACTGGCTATCTCGACTACGTCTTTCGTTTCGCTGACAACGCCGACGGTGCGCAGGTTCTTGAAATAATTCCAGACATCTTCCGCGGCAAAGCGGTTCTTCTCGTGCTTGTCGGCGGGGATGCCGTAACCGGTCTCTTCGACGGCCAGCGCCGCCACGCGCGGAGATTCGCGCAGAGCCGCTTTGGCCATAGCCTCGCAGATGCGATCGATTTTGGCTTGATCGAAACGGGCGATTTCCAGTTGGGCACGATGCGCCGCGTCAACCAGGTCGCGAGCTTGCTGGACGGAAATAAGATCCTTGTCGGCCGACATGACAACCTCTATTGCCAATTGCCGATTTCCAATTGCCAATTTTCAAACAAAAACCAATCGGCAATCGGTAATCGCAAATCGGCAATGCTGTTACTTCGCTCGTTCTTTGGCGGCTTCGCGACTGCTCAAAGAGCGTCCGGCGTCGCCCTGACCCAACTGGCCGCGTGCTCCGTCTCCGAGTTGCGATTGTTCGTCGGGGCTATATCCGGTGCGCCCGCCGACAGGCAGCACCCGCTCGACCTCGGCGTGCGGACGCGGGATCACGTGGACACTAATCAATTCGCCGACGCGTCGCGCCGCCGCGGCGCCCGCGTCCGTCGCGGCTTTCACGGCGCCGACGTCACCGCGAACAAACACGGTCACGTAACCTGCACCGATGTATTCCTTGCCCAGTAGCTGCACGTTTGCCGCTTTGACCATCGCGTCGGCTGCTTCAACCGCGCCTACGAAACCTTTAGTTTCGATCATTCCGAGTGCTTCAAGGGACATCTCAGTCAGCCCTCACTTTTCAAGATTGTAGAAGTTAAAAAACAAAATCGGATCAGACTTTGTGAACGCCCTCAAGCTATCACCCCGCGCGTCAAGAATCAAGAAGTCGCGATCGTGAAATCAATAAGTTTGACAACGTTTGCGAGCGGGCGTTATATTGCGACCACCGAAGCGAACTGATTGAATTGATGGCTTTCGAGTTACGCAACCTCTCGGCGTCTGGTCTTACAGGTCCAAGAACGAGTTACGAGCACGCTCCCTCTCCGGAACAGCGTTATCAGGGCTGGCTCAGAACTGAAATGGCAACAAGCATCGGCGAAAAATTGCGACTCGCACGTGAGGAGCGCGGGATTGCTCTGCACGATATCTCTGAGCAAACCCGCATTTCGATGCGCTATCTCGAGGCGATCGAGCATGACGATTACCGTCGGCTGCCGGGTGGCATCTTTAATCGCAGTTTCATCCGGGCTTACGCGAAACACATCGGCTATGACGAGCTTGAGGCGCTGGAAGAGTACTCCGCCATGATGCACGAACGTGGTGAATCGACCAGCGAAGTTTCGAATAAACAATCCCGATCCCTGGTGTATACGGATAATGGAAACCAGAGTCGCTCGCGGCTCGTGACGGTTTTGCTCGCGATTATTATTCTTGGCGCTCTGTCGCTCGGTGTCTGGGCGGCGTGGTATTTTTACGAGCACAAAGTCAGACGGAAGGTGCAGGCGCCGAACCATGCAAGCTGGACGCTTGCGGTTGACCGAAATCTGATTACGATTCAAAGTGGGCTTGCGGATTCTCATCTACAATCTATGGAATTGCAAAACTCAAAGGAGGACGCGAACGAACTCTTTGCGTAAGCTTGGGTGCGCACGCTTCCAGCGTGCCGAGTTCAGTTTACAGCACACGCTGGAAGCGTGCGTACCCAAATGCCCGCATGAACAGTGCGGGCGATTTTGTTTTTAGACGGCTGCAAATCGTTACTACTATTAGGGAGCGAGAAGTGAAAAGCTATGATCACTGAAAACATTTCTGAAGGACTGACCTTTGATGACGTCTTGCTGGTGCCCGCGCGCTCGGACGTCTTACCCACTGAGACGGATACCTCGACGCAGTTCACGCGCGGCATACGCTTGCAGATTCCGCTCTGCTCGGCGGCAATGGACACCGTCACCGAGGCTTCGCTGGCGATCGCCATCGCGCAGCAGGGCGGCATCGGCGTGGTGCACAAGAACCTAAGCGTCGAGCGCCAGGCCGAAGAAGTCGACAAAGTGAAGCGCTCGGAATCCGGCATGATCGTCGATCCGGTCACGATTCGGCAGGATCGCCCCGTCCGCGAAGCGCTCAACGTGATGCAGCGCTATCACATCAGCGGCGTCCCCGTCGTCGATGAAGACGGGCATCTGGTCGGCATCATCACGAATCGCGATCTGCGCTTTGAAACGCGTTTTGAATTGCCGGTCTCAGACGTGATGACCAAACAACCGCTGGTCGCCGTGCCGGTGGGCACGACGCTGGATCAGGCCAAGGCAGTTCTGCAAGAGCATCGCATCGAGAAGCTTCTGGTCATCGACGGCGACAAACATTTGAAAGGCTTGATTACCGTCAAGGACATTCAAAAAGCGATCAAGTATCCGACGGCCGCGAAAGATGATCTGGGTCGGCTGCGCGTGGCCGCCGCGATTGGTGCGACTGGCGATTACAAGGAACGCGCGGCGGAATTGGTCAAGAGGCGCGTCGATTGTCTGGTCATAGACACCGCGCACGGACACTCTTCGCGGGTCATCAACGCCGTGCGTGAAATCAAAAGTGCGTATCCCGAAGTGCAACTGATGGCCGGAAACGTCGGCACCGGCGACGGCGCGCGCGAGTTAATCGAAGCCGGCGTTGACGGCGTGAAGGTGGGCATCGGCCCGGGCTCGATTTGCACGACGCGCGTAGTGACGGGCGCGGGCGTGCCGCAAATCTCGGCGATTCAATCGTGCCGCGAAGCCGCGCGCGGTAGCGGCGTGCCGATAATCTCAGACGGCGGAGTGAAATTCTCCGGCGACATGGCCAAGGCCATCGCGGCCGGCGCTGATGTCGTGATGATCGGATCGCTTTTTGCGGGCACCGAAGAAGCGCCGGGAGAAGTGATTCTCTACCAGGGCCGCAGCTTCAAAATGTATCGCGGCATGGGCTCGATCGGCGCGATGCGCGAAGGCTCGCGCGATCGTTACGCGCAGGAGATGACGGAAGTCGATTCGAAGTTGGTGCCCGAAGGCATCGAAGGCCGCGTGCCCTATCGCGGCACGCTGGCTGAGATGGTGACGCAACTTGTCGGCGGCCTGCGATCGGGCATGGGCTACACCGGCTGTCACGACATCAAGGAGTTTCAGGAGAATACGCGCTTCCTGCGCGTGACCGCAGCAGGCCTGCGCGAGTCGCACGTGCACGATGTGGTGATTACGAAGGAAGCGCCGAATTATCGTTTGGAGTAGCTGGAAGAAATTGACAGGATTTACAAGATTCACATGATAGGAAAGGAGTTGGATCTCACTTGCTTTCCTGTTTTGTCAATCCCGCGAATCCTGTCAAACTTCTTTTCAACGCATCGCCAGCAACACGTCCGTCAAACGATTCACGACGCCGAGCATCGTGCGACCCGCTTGATCGAAGTGGCCGTCGGCGGCTTGTTCTTCCGCCGTAGCGGCGCCGGCGGCCGAACCGGCGAGTTTCAAGTAGTAACCTTCGAGTTCGGGCGTCGATCGAAAGTAGATCTCAAGCTGATCCAATCCCTCGCGCACGTTTTGCAGGCTGGTCTTCACCGTCGCTTTGTTCTGCTGGTTCTGTTGCAGCGCTGCCGGCGAGGCTTCGTTCTTGCGCGCGGCCTCGTCAATTTGTTCAATCCCTTTCGCCACGCCGCCAAGCAGGTAAACGAACCTGGTCAGATTCTTGATCTGTTCGGCGACCTTGGTCGCGCCGTTGGTGCGCGCCTCAGCCGCGGCTTGCTGCGCCGAAGTCTTTGAAGGCATCGCAGCGCGCTTGGTGGTGCGCGAGCGTGTTTGCGCGAATGCCGACCCTGTTAGTAATAAAATACAAAGCGGGACGATGAGCTTTTTCATTGACACTCCTTTTGGTCAGGTCGAATAGAAGATCGATTCGCCACAGGTGTTAGAGTACCGACTTCAGTCGGGTCTTGCACCTGGCGGAAAGCCCAACTAAAGTTGGTACTCTATACACCGTTATGACTCGCAGCGAAAAGCGAACTCTGAAAGTCGAACGGCTTGGCCGCGTTGAGTACGCGGCCGGACTCGAGATTCAAAAGCAAACCGCAGCGTCGGTTTTGACGGGCGCACAGACGGATACGTTGCTTCTGCTCGAGCATCCGCACACGCTGACGCTCGGGCGGCGCGCAAAGGAAGGCGGGATCATTGCTCCGGATCAAGTCTTATACGCGCGGGGCGTTGCTGTTTTTGAAACGAATCGCGGCGGCAAGGTGACGTATCACGGCCTGGGGCAGATCGTCGGCTATCCGATTATCAAGTTGAGCCCTGACCGCGAAGATGTGCACCGCTATGTGCGCGACCTGGAGGAAGTTCTGATCCGCGCGATGCAGGATTTTGGCATTGAAGCGTTTCGCATCGAAGGTCTGACCGGAGTGCACACATCACGCGGCAAGGTCGCGGCGATTGGCGTGCACATCGCGCGTTGGGTCACGACCCACGGTTTCGCGGTGAACGTGAACACGGATCTGAGTTACTTTGACTTGATCGTCGCCTGTGAAGGTGAGCCCGTGACCTCGATGAAAGAACTGCTGGGTCGTGAGGTTGAGATGAGCGCGGTCGAGGATCGGATCATTGAACGCTTCGGGGAAGTATTCGGAATGGAATTTGACGGCGATGTGGTTAGTACCGGGAGCGGTAGCGACCGGGTCGCGATCGAGCAAAGAATCTAGATTGGCGATCTATGACCCGGTCGCTACCGCTCCCGGTACTGACTCCGTATCTCATTCTTATGCTAACACTCGAACTCATCAACGAAGCCGCCGCGCGCATCGCGGGACGCGTGCACCGCACCCCCGTCATCACTTCGCGTTTATTCAACGAAGCTGCCGGCTGCGAAGTTTTCTTCAAATGCGAAAACCTCCAACGAGCGGGTGCGTTCAAGGCGCGCGGCGCGACTAACAAAATCCTTTCGCTCACAGACGAAGAGAAAAAGCGGGGCGTCCTCGCCGTCTCTTCCGGCAATCACGCTCAAGCCGTCGCACTGGCCGCGCGCGAAGCCGGAGTTCGTGCGGTCGTCGCAATTCCTGAGGACGCGCCTAAGATCAAAGTCGCGGCGACGCGCGGTTATGGCGCCGACATACGCTTCTTCGATCGCCACAAAGATGACCGCGATGCCTTCGGGCGCGAGATTGCCGAACGCGAAGGTCTGGTGATGGTGCCGGCCTACGACGATTACTTGATCATGGCCGGGCAGGGAACTTGCGGGTTGGAATTCCTCGAAGAGGTCCCGGATCTTGATTGCGTACTGACGCCATGCAGTGGCGGCGGATTATTTGCGGGAGTGAGTACCGCCGCGAAATCGATCAAGCCTTTGATTAAATGCTTTGCCGTCGAGCCAGATACCGCGAACGATACGCAGCAGTCGATTCAGAAAGGTGGACGCATAAAAATTTCGCCGCCGCCAACTATCGCCGATGGCCTGCGGGTGCAGACGCCGGGCGCGCTCACTTTTCCCATCACGCGCGCGAACGCCGAAGATGTCTTAACGGTAACTGACGAAGAGATAACTGCCGCGATGCGCTTCATGCTGTTTCGCATGAAGCTGTTGGTTGAGCCTTCGGGCGCGGCTGCAGCGGCCGCAGTGCTAGCGCGAAAACTTCCGGTAGATCTTCGCCGCGTCGGCGTAGTACTTTCGGGCGGGAACGTCGACCCCGATGTTTTGGGCAGCTTGCTCTTGTCCTGAGATAAACATTGACTTGTCCCATGAAGAGGCGTAAGAAAAAGCTGTTTTCATTATTTCATTCAAAAGGTGGATTTCGCTGATGAAAAGCATTGCCGCGTTGCCGCGTGCTCGCAAAGACGGCCTGGTAATCAAAGAGTTGCCCAACGAGACGCTCGTTTATGATCTGGAAAGAGACGAGGCTCACTGCCTTAACCAAACCGCAGCGCTGGTCTGGAAGTGTTGCGATGGGAAAACGACGGTCGCAAAGATGACCGGCTCGCTTCAGGAACAACTGGACACATCTGTTAATGCCGACGTCGTGTGGTTGGCAATCAAACAGCTTCAGCGCTTTCACCTGGTTGAAAGCTACGATGGAGAGACCGTTGGAACGCCGTCCGTGTCGCGACGAAATTTGGTGCTCAAGTACGCGCCTGCGGCGCTCGTGTTGCCGTTAATCATGTCAATCAGTGCGCCGACTGCGGCGCAGGCGGCGACCAGTCCTTGCGCTGCACCGAACAATAGACCAGACGGTTGCCCTTGCACCGCTAACGCTGAGTGCACGTCCGGTGATTGCATCGGCGGGATCTGCACGCAGCTCAAAGCGAATCCTGGGGGCTAAATTCGGAGCGCGCTTTGAAACTATCTCCGCTCTCGGGGAGCGTGAATGAATCGTGATTAATCCGACGCTGCTCGACCTATCGCCTGTGCCGGCAGGTGGCCGGTTGATCTTGCTGGCTTTTGTGGTCGTGGGTCTCGTGGCCGCCGGGATTCTGGGGTTTGTCTTCTTGCTGAAACGACGTAAGCCCCGCACGTCTGACCATTCTGGCAGCGCATCTCACCCCAGCAATCCAAACCAACCGTAAGCATTCAGCACTTCACCGCAAAGAAATGAAGCCAGGTTCGCGACGATGATCGCGACGAAATCGCGCCACATCGAAGCTTTGCCAACTTCTCCTTCACTGCCAAACGCGAGCCAGAACAGAATGCATTCAGCGACGGGCGCGAAAGTTTCGGCCACCACCAGGTAAAGCGCCCGCGATCGGTTAACGAAAAGCATCGGCAAGACCAGGACTACGATGGGATAAGTGCACGCGGTCAGCCAGACGCCGGCGAACAGTCTGCGCTTCAGCGAATGTCTTTGCGACAAGCCGATTAAGAGAATCGGTGTCTCGATCAGAATTGAAAGAAGATAGCCGGGCAGAAGGAAATGCCAGAGATCGGAAGGGAACATGAGAAACAGTAAGCAGTAGGCAGTAAGCAGCAAACGAAACAAAAGGCGCCCGCATTCTGCCTTTTGCTTTCTGCCTACTGCCTTCTGCGGTTCTAGATCATTCGCAGCAGAAACGGCGCCTCAGCCAGCACATGTGCTATCGCCACCGCAAAATAAATGTCGCGCGCGGCGGCATAGTTGACTGAGAAGCCCATCCAGAGTACGGCGACCACAAACAAGCTACAGATCAGAATCGTGGCGATCATTTTCGGAAAGCCACCGCGCCGACGTGCCAGCGGAATCGTCTTTGTGCTCCAGATCGCGCCGGTCGCGCCGATCAGCGGCAAGGCGATAATCCACACACCGTAATGCAGCATCTCGAGAAACACGTGCATCGACACGAGCAGATGCGTGGACACGTTGGGCAGGAGTTGCCCTCCGGCATGTTGCGTGATGCGCCACGCCAAACCGTTGTCATCGGCGAGCGATGGAGTACCCGAGAGTTGCCAAAACATTCCCGCCATCAGCAACGGCAACAGCAATAAACAGCGACGGTACGTCGGCAACCATTCCGAGCGCGTGCGCCGCAAGTGCCGATCGAGAAACCACAACGCGACCAGCGGATGCAGATAAACGATCGCCAGACTGAACAGCTCTGGCGCCAGCCAGTTCACCGCGCAGAGCATGAAGGCGATCGGTAGCACCCAAAACCAATCGCGATTCGTTTTCTGCCGCGCGCGCATCAGCACCAGTGCGCTGATCCACAGGAGCAGCAGCGTGTTCCACGTCGCAATAGCACTTGGCCAATTAGCGCCCGACCAAAGGTTCGTGTAATAGAGCGCCGGCAGCGCCAGATAACCGACGGTGAGAATGCCAATGCCCGCGAATGCAACGATAAAGAAATTTCGCGAACGGCCGAAGCGCGCGGGCAGGCGCATGAGGAAGTAACGCAGTTCGAACCAGTTGTGCGGGCCGGCGAAAAGAAACACGGTGACGATCGAAATCTGCAAAGGCAACCAACTCGCAAACGCCGCCGACAAGAACGCGCTCGCAATCACAAAGACCGCGAAGACTCTCGCGGATACTCGCGCGCGTTCGACCGGCCGCGTGACGGGCCACGCGGCTAACGGAATATTCTCAGCTCGTTCCATTTATGGGCCGCAATTTGCCAAATTGCGCTACTATTCCTCGCCCGGTTTCTTTTCGGTCTTCAACGGCATGATCAGCTTCATGCCAGTGTCGCCGGGGACGATTTCGATATCCAATCCACCAATGGTTGCTTGGCCTTTGCTCAGGTTCTCTGGCAGATTTCGCCAGCGATAAGAACCCGGAGGGCCGGCGTTCGCGCGCACGATCACGGCTGCGGAGCCCAACATCAGCACTCCCAAAACAATAGCCGCGGCGATCTTGTGATTGCGTCGTTGATTCGACCGGGCCAGCCAAACGCCGGCGAACGATACGGCCAGAAACATGAACAGTCCGGCCATTATCGTGCGCGTCGAGCTGTGCATCACGCGCTGAGTCACAGATTCGTTTGCCGAGGGGTCTCCGGCCGCTTCGCGAATGCGTTTCAAAGTCTCCTGCGAGATTTGCAGGCGCGCTTCCCAAGCTTTCGGATCGGTCGCGACGGTTAAGCCGGTGTGAAAAACAATCTTGCCGGGTTGGGGCGACGGCGTGCCTTTCGGTCGGGCAATGTCGCCAAAGGCGTAGATGGCGCTCGCCGTCAGCATCGCGGCCGCGGCGCAAATCACAATGATTCGTTTCATGAGCTACCTCCAGGTTTTTGTGTCAGCCAGATAAGCACACAGATATTCACGAAAGGGTTTCACAGTTCTGATCTGCGTGTATCCGCGTTCATCCGCGGCTCGTTCTTTCAAGTGCCGCGCAGTATAGCGCAAAAGCACGTGCTTGGATGCTGATTTCGGTCGTGCTAGTGCTAGAATGTTTTCATCGAGTTGAGGTAAATCCGATTGGCCCGCGAACTTCAGGTTCTAAATCAAAAACCACGACTGCCCAAACCCAACTGGCTGCGCATTCGTCTGGGCGATCCAACGAACCAGAATCATCTGCTGAAGCTGATCGAAGGCCTGAACCTGCACACGGTTTGTCAGGAAGCACGGTGCCCGAACATTTTCGAGTGCTGGTCGGATCGGACTGCAACCTTTATGTTGGGCGGCGACATCTGCACGCGGCACTGCGGATTCTGCGCGGTTGGTAAAGGTGAGCCGGGCGTGCTTGATTCTGATGAACCACGCCACGTTGCCGAAGCGGTGCAGCATCTGAACCTCGCGCATACTGTAATCACTTCGGTCAATCGCGATGACTTGCCTGACGGCGGCGCCTCGCATTGGGCCGAAACAATTCGCGAGGTGCGCGCCCTCAGTCCCGAATGCAAAGTCGAAGTACTCATTCCCGATTTCAATGGCGATGAAGCGGCGCTTAACACGGTGCTTGATGCCGCGCCCGACGTGCTCAATCACAACACCGAAACGATTGCCCGGCTTTATCGGCGCGTGCGTCCTGATGCTGACTATCAACAGTCGCTGACTTTGCTTAAGCGCGCAGCGGAACGCCGCGATCAAGAACAGCGCGGCATGCTGACGAAGAGCGGCATCATGGTTGGTTTGGGCGAGGAGTTCGATGAAGTAGTCGAGCTAATGAAGGACCTGCGCGCCGTTTCCTGCGATGTGATGACCATCGGCCAGTACTTGCAGCCGAGCGCCCGTCGCTTACCCGTCGTGCGTTACGTCACTCCCGAAGAATTCGATCGCTGGCGCGACCTCGGCATGGCGATGGGATTTCGTCACGTGCAATCCAGCCCGCTGACTCGTTCGTCTTATCACGCGCGCGAACAGGCTGATGACGGTCAGGTGAAGATCGTCAGCGCCGCGTCCAGCAATCTCGTTTGAAAGCTAAGCAAACCTTTGTCAACGGCGCTGGCGTTACAGCTGACGGCAACGCTTTTGGTCAGATCGGGTAACATTACCCGCTCGCGAAACTCCGCAATCACTTCCGGCGCCGTAATCACGCCAACGACTTCCTGGTACAGCCGATAACTCAAATAATCAAAGTTCGACGATCCGGCGATCAGGTATTGATTATCGATCAGCATCGCTTTCAGATGGCTCATCCCTCCCTGGTAAAGCCTTAGGTCGATTTGCGACCGGGCCGATTCCACGCGCGCGTACTTTGCGAAGTAGCTCCAGTTGTTTTGTCCCGGCGTGACGATCGTCACGTCAACGCCGCGCTGGGCCGCTTCGCGTAGCCGTTCGTAAAACGGAAAGGTTATGTAGGGACTCTCGACAAAGATTGTTTGTTTGGCCGCGTCGATTAGGTCAAGCACACGCTGAAACGCGGCGCGGTTCGTCCGCCCGTCCAGGGTGAATAATTCGAGGCCATCAAACTCTCCACGCGCGATCTGATCTTGGCCGGTCCAGGTGGAAAGAAAATCTTTGCGCAGGAACATCACTGCGTCCGGGTCGTCGGTGCGCAGCATCAGGTCGTGCCAGGCTGCGTTGTGTTCGCTGAAATTTATCCCGCCAAAGTATGCCGTCGTGTGGTCGATCACGATCAGCTTCTTGTGATTGCGGCTGAGCAGCCGGCGCGGCGTCACGCCGTAAGGATTCGTGAACTTCAGGTCCACGCCGGCGCTCTTGATTTCACGGAACATCTCGGCGGTGGCCCGGGCTTCGCTGCGAAGGTTTCGGTCGAAGAAGTTTGCTGGCGAGAATCTAAACCTGTCGCTTAGAACCACTCGCGTGAACGAGTCGGCGAGGATTCGTCTGTCGGGCGCTGACGATGAAAGCAGCGCGGCGGAAAGTTGCTTCCCGACCGCGTCGCCTTCAAACGCAAACGTCTGGACAAAGACTGACCGTTGCGCCGAACGAATGTCTTCGCTTAGCCGCGACCAGAATTCGCTGAAGTCAACTAATAGTTCCGTCTTCATCCTTAGCTCACTCAACGTGCGATGAGGGGCGTATAGAGTACCGACTTTAGTCGGGTTTTGCGACGACTGAAAGTGCCCAACTAAAGTTGGTACTCTATACGCCCGTAACGGTTCGTTGATCGCATTAGTTCACTTATCCTTCGCGCAGCGAAAGCCGCCGACCATCCAGCGCTCGTGCGGATAGAAAAAATTTCGATAGGTAGATCTAATGTGCACGCGAGGCGTGGCGAACGAACCGCCGCGCAGAACTTTCTGGCCGACAAACCATTTGTCGTTGTACTCGTCGAACTCCGTTTTGAATCCCGGATACGGCGTGTAATCCGAAGTCGTCCACTCCCATGCGTCGCCGATCATCTGATGACAGCCGTAAGCGCTCTTCCCTTCCGGGTAGGAACCGATCGGAGCGACACCCCACGGCCCGTTTTCGAAAAGATTTCCACGACTCTCGTCCGGCGCTTCATCGCCCCACGGAAATGCTAGTTTTGAATTTGACTCAGGCGAACCGCACGCCGCCTTTTCCCACTCAGCTTCAGTCGGCAGACGCTTGCCGGCCCACTTAGCATACGCCGAGGCTTCGAGAAAGCTTACGTGCGCGACCGGTTCGTCGACTTTGTCCGCCGCGCGATGCAAACCGGCAAAGTCGCGAATCATCCATTCACCGTCGCGTTGCTCCCAATACAGAGGAGCTTGCCACTTTTCCTGAGTCACCTTTTCCCAACCGGCGGAATGCCACCAGCGAAAATCCCGATAGCCTTTGGCGTTGATGAATTCAAGATAGTCGCCATTGCTGATGGGCGCGCGGTCGATTAAGAAGTCTTCGAGGAAGACTCTATGTTGTGGCTTCTCGTTGTCGAAAGCGAAGTCAAAGTTAGGAGTTGCATGCGCATCTTGCGCATGATCCATGGGCGGGACGCCCATGCCACTGCTGTAGCCAAGTTCAAACAAGCCTCCTTCAACCTCCGCCATGCCGCTCACTGTTTCAACTGAACGCGGCGCGGGCGCAATCGGTGCGGCGAATTGATCGCAGAGCAGATGCTTGATGTCGTAAACCAGTAATTCCTGATGCTGCATCTCGTGCTCTAGGCCCAGTCGCACGATCCCGAGAATCGTGTCCGCGTCATCGCGCTCGTACACCTGCTCAATGAATCGCGACATCTGCTCGTCGATGTGTTGGCGATACGCTACTGTTTCCTTCACAGTTGGTCGTGAGCGGGTGCCGCGCTTGGGTCGCTCAATGCGCGCGCCGAAACCTTCGTAATAGGAATTGAAGTAGAAAAGAAACTCGTCCGAGTAGGTCTGGTAACCTGCTTGGTATTTTTGCAGCACAGTTTCAAAGAACCATGACGTGTGGCCGAGGTGCCAGCGCGGCGGACTCATGAACTCGGCGGTTTGCACGACATAGTCTTCGATTTCCAGAGGCGCGACGATCTCCAACGTGCGCGCGCGCACTTCTGAATAGAGATCGGCTATCGATCTCGGTTCCGCCACGGCTGAAACGTTTGCCGCCATTGTCTTATGTGTATGCGCCGACTCTATTCGCGATGCCCATCAAACCACCACACCCAGGCCACGAATAGCCAGGTGCAGAGCGTGCCGATGGCAAGCTTGTTGACCGTCGGCGGCGCCGGACCAAAGGCTGCGAAGCCGTACATCGCCAAGAGTACAACGATGAAACCCCAGAAGGCGTAGTCGCCGGTCTTGTCTTTTGCTTTTGTCTGTTTCAGGTAAATCCCAATCGCGATCACGAACATCGCAGCTTCGATCGCGACGGCGATCCAGCGGTGATTCCACAATCCCAGACCGAACTCCCGGCTGCCGGCGTACAGCGGCAAGTCCGGCCGGTGCACAACGTAATCCAAGAGCCAGTGGCTGACGACTCCGATCCAGATCACGATTGCGCCGGTCGCATAACGAGCGATGCCGTAATAGAGCGCCGCGAACAGCGTGGCCCAGCCGACCGCGGCGACCAAGCCGTGCGAAATCGGATAAGCATCGAACGCCAGCCGCAGAAATGGATTCCGGTTCGGCTCGATCGAAACGTGCTCCCAGCCCAGCAGCACAAAGATGGGCCAGAGCAGATCCAGCAGAATCGGCGCGGCCATCAACGCGCCGAGCGATGCTTGCGGCGCAAACTTTTTCGCAGCTAAACCAACAGCGTAGTGTCCGATGAACATGCGCGCCATGCTAACACTTAATCGAATAAGATTGAAAAAATCTGCCCATCTCGATAAAGTAATCGCCCTTAAAGCATTACTGTTTTAGTTTTTTCGGAAAGACAGCGTTTAGAAGTGGGACTTGTCCCACGATTGCGACGTTTGGCGTTTAGATGCGGGACTTGTCCCGCGCTCTCTTGACGGGCGGACGAGTCCGCCCCCTAAACGAAAGCGGCTTGTCTTTCTCTGCGACGATGCCACAGATTTTCCGTCACAGCACAAACTACCTGGCGCGGGCCACGATCTACGGCGCGATTTTTGTTCTGTTGTCGGCGTTGTGGGTCGCGGCCGAAATCACTCGTTCGGGTTGGAACACCGGTCAGTACATCGAGCGTCAGCAACCGATCCAATTTAGTCACAAGCATCACGTCGGCGATGACGGTATCGACTGTCGTTATTGCCACACGTCGGTCGAGACGGCGGCGTCCGCGGGTATGCCTTCGACGGCGATCTGCATGAACTGTCACAAACAGATTTGGGCCGACAGTCCTTATCTCAAACCAGTGCGCGACAGTTTCAAAGACGGCAAGCCGCTGGAATGGATTCGCGTCCACGACCTGCCGGACTTTGCTTATTTCAATCACTCGATTCATGTCAGCAAAGGCGTCGGCTGCTCGACCTGCCACGGCCGCATCGATCAGATGCCGGTGGTGTCGCAGGCTTCGTCTTTGCAGATGGAATGGTGTCTGGAATGTCATCGCCGGCCGGAGAATTTTGTGCGGCCAAAAGAGAAAGTGTTCGACATGGAATGGCGGGCGCCTGCCGATCAAAAGCAGAAGGGCCTGGAGCTGGTAAAGGCGAACCACATTCAGGCAGCGAATGTTTTGACGAGCTGTTCGACTTGTCATCGATGATGGTTAGCCCCTCTCCCGCTGGGAGAGGGAACAGATGAAATGGATAACGACCGTCACATCAATTTCAAGCTGCTTCGCGACCGCATCTTGTCAGAACCGCCTGCGGTAGCGGGCGGGCCCTCGTCTGCGTCCAGCAAGCAATATTGGCGCAGTCTCGAAGAACTCGCTGACTCGCCGGTATTCGAAGAATTCGTCCAGCGTGAATTCCCGCACGCAGCCGAAGAGTGGAACGATCCCGTCGAGCGGCGCACGTTTCTGAAATTGATGGGAGCGTCTTTGGCGCTCGCGGGTTTAAGCGGCTGCGTGATTCAACCGCCTGAGAAGGTCATTCCCTACGTCAAACAGCCCGAAGAAGAAACTCCCGGCAAAGGTCTTTGGTTCGCCACCGCATTTTCACTCGGCGGCATCGCGACGCCTTTGCTCGCGCGCAGCAACGAAGGCCGGCCGACGAAGCTCGAAGGCAATCCCGATCATCCGAACAATCGCAACAGCGTGTCAGAACCCGGAGCGGTAGCGATGGGATCGAGCGTACCAAACGATAAAGGCTCAACCGCAACCGACATTTTTTCGCAAGCTTCGGTCCTGACGCTTTACGATCCTGATCGCTCGCAAACTCCGCTCTATCGTGGCGAGACGCGGCCGTGGTCGCAGTTCGTCGCCGAGATTCGCGGCGCCATTGATAAGGACGGCGACGGGATCAAAGCCAAGAAAGGCGCGGGCCTGCGCTTTCTGACTGAAACGATCACCTCGCCAACACTCGCCGCGCAGATGAAATCGATCCTCGCGGAGTTTCCCGAAGCGAAGTGGCATCAGTACGAACCTGTCAATCGCGACAACGCCCGCGCCGGCGCAATGATGGCATTCGGCCAGCCGGTGAATACGATCTATGACTTCAGTAAAGCGGATCGGATTCTGTCGCTTGGATCAGATTTTCTCTCCTGCATGCCAGGATCGCTCCGCTACGCGCGTGACTATGCGGCGAAGCGTCGAATCAGTGGCGACAAGGCAGAGATGAGCCGGCTGTATGTGATCGAAAGCACGCCCACGATCACTGGTGCGAATGCGGATCATCGATGGCAACTCAGGCCACGAGAGTTCGAAGCAACAGCGGCGCACATAACCTGGAGTTTCCTGGATGGGGAGGCAAGAAGGGCGCTTAATCCACTTTTTGGGGAGACGCTAGTCCAGATGCCGCTTCGGCCTCTCACTCAAGACCTTTATGATCACCGCGGATCCTGCATTGTCATTGCGGGCAATGAACAATCTGCGATCGTTCACGCGCTCGCGCACTCCATGAACTCCGCACTTGGCAACGTTGGCAAGACGGTCTTCTACACCGATCCAATCGAAGCGAACTCAGTCGATCAAACACAGTCACTGCGCGAACTCGTGAGCGACATCGACGCCGGCCGTGTCGAGACGCTGATCATGATCGGCGGCAATCCGGCTTACAACACGCCGGTAGATCTCAGGTTGGATTTCAATCGACTGAACAAGGTTAAGCTGCGCGCGCACCTCAATCTCTACAACAACGAAACGTCCGAGCTTTGTCACTGGCACATTCCCGCGGCACATTACCTGGAATCCTGGGGCGATGCGCGCACATACGATGGCACCGCAACGATTGTGCAGCCTTTGATCGCGCCGCTTTACGAAGGCAAGACCGCACATGAAGTGCTCGCGCTCTTCTCGGACAACTACGATCGCAAGCCTTACGAGATTGTCCGCGACTATTGGCGTAGTTACAGAACCGCGAGCGGTAGCGATCGGGTTAAAGGCGCAAGCAGCATTCCGACGGCCGCTCCGACAGCGAGCGCTTCGACGGCTGGAGTTTCGCCGACGGACGATTTCGAATCCTGGTGGCGAAAGTGTTTGCACGATGGATTCGTTCCCAATACGGCACTGCCGGCGAAAACTGTTGCGTTGAAATCGGATTGGGCAAGCTCGCTTTCGCAGAATGCAGGCGGGACGCCTGCGTACCCAGGATACGAAGTCATCTTCCGCCCCGACCCGACGATCTACGACGGTCGCTTTGCGAACAACGGTTGGTTGCAGGAACTGCCGAAGCCTCTGACGAAGATCACCTGGGACAATGTCGCGCTCATAAGTCCGAACACCGCAAAGAAACTCGGCATCAACCAGCAGAACTACGAGCAGGACAAGAAAGGCCGCGAAGCCTACGTCGATACGATCGAACTCAAGCTGAACGGACGCGCGATCACCAAAACCGTGCCTGCGTGGGTCATGCCTGGGCAACCGGATGATGTCGTCACGATCCACCTCGGTTACGGACGCGAGCGCGCGGGCCGCATCGGCAGCACCACCATCGCAGCTCCCGATTCGCGTCTGCCGAGTGGCGGCTTCAACGCTTACGAGATTCGCACTTCGGATGCGCCATGGACAGCGTCTGGCGCGCAGGTCACCAAAGCTGCCGGCCAATTTCAGATCGCGGCGACGCAAGTTCACTTCAACATGGAAGGCCGCGACATTCTCCGCGAGAGTTCGCTGGAAGAATTTGCGAAAGACAGAGAGAAACTGCGCGAAGAGCAGGCGAGGGAAAAGAAAGAGCTGAAAGATCTCTCGCTTTACCCGGAGGTTGATTACCAGAATCAGGGCAATGGCTACGCATGGGGCATGTCGATCGACTTGAACAGTTGCGTCGGCTGTAACGGTTGCATGATCGCCTGCCAGTCGGAAAACAATATTCCCATCGTCGGCAAGGAACAGGTCATTCGCAGCCGCGAGATGCACTGGATTCGCGTCGATGCTTACTTCAAAGGCTCGGCGGAAAAACCCGAGGGGCCATTCTTCCAGCCGGTGCCGTGCATGCATTGCGAGAACGCGCCGTGCGAACCCGTCTGTCCGGTGCACGCTACAGTGCACAGCAGCGAAGGCCTGAACGACATGGTTTACAACCGGTGCGTCGGCACCAAGTACTGTTCGAACAACTGTCCGTACAAAGTGCGGCGCTTCAACTTTTTCCTGTATCAGGATTGGGAGACGCCGACTTATCAGTTGATGCGCAACCCAGACGTGTCGGTGCGCAGCCGCGGCGTGATGGAGAAATGCACTTACTGTGTGCAGCGCATTCAGTCGGCGAAGATTCAATCAGAGCTTGAAGGACGCCCGGTGCGTGACGGCGAGATCGTGACGGCTTGCCAGTCAGTCTGTCCGACTGAGGCGATTGTGTTCGGCAACATCAACGATCCCAACAGCAAGGTTTCTAAGCTGAAAGCGCTGGAGCGAGATTATTCGTTGCTGGGTGAATTGAACACGCGACCAAGGACGACGTATTTGTCGGCGCTGAGGAATCCGAATCCGGAGATCAGTAAGCAGTAGGGAGACGGCAGTAGGCAGCAAGAAAGACCAGATGGACGAAGAACGCGACGATCGGCACATATCAATTCACGCAACGACTCCCGTCGTTGGCTCAGAGCTGACGTTTGGATCCGTCACTGACAAGATCAGTGCGATCGTCCTGAAGCGCAAGACGGCGGCGGGATGGTTCATCGGCTTTGCGATCTCGTTTGTGCTTTTCCAACTTTTGTTGCTGACGATCACTAAGCTCTTATTCGAGGGAATCGGTCTGTGGGGCGTCAACATTCCGGTCGCCTGGGGAATGGACATTCTGAACTTTGTCTGGTGGATTGGCATCGGCCACGCGGGAACCTTGATCTCCGCGATCCTGCTACTGCTCAGACAGAAGTGGCGCACGTCAATCAATCGCTTTGCGGAAGCGATGACTTTGTTCGCGGTCGCGCAAGCCGGAATTTTTCCGGTGATGCACCTCGGGCGGCCGTGGCTGATGTACTGGCTGTTTCCGTATCCGAACACGATGGGCATTTGGCCGCAGTTTCGCAGCCCTCTGATGTGGGACGTGTTTGCGGTTTCGACCTACGCGACGGTGTCGGCGATGTTCTGGTTCGTCGGGTTGATCCCAGACTTTGCGACGCTACGGGATCGCGCCAACAGCAAAATGTTTCGCGTCATCTATGGCATGTTGTCGATGGGTTGGCGTGGTTCAGCACGGCACTGGCATCGTTACGAAATGGCCTATCTGTTGTTGGCCGGGTTGGCGACGCCTTTGGTGCTTTCGGTGCACACGATTGTTAGTTTTGATTTTGCCGTCGGCGTGATTCCCGGCTGGCACGCGACGATCTTTCCGCCTTACTTCGTGGCCGGCGCGATCTATGCAGGCTTTGCGATGGTTTTGCTGCTGACGATCCCTTTGCGAAAGTTATACGGCTTGGAAAGTTTCATCACGATGCGCCACATGCACAACATGGCCAAGGTCATGCTGGCGACGGGATTGATCGTCGTGTACGGCTACATGGTCGAAGCATTTTTTGGCTGGTACAGCGGCAATCCATACGAGCACTTCATGATCTGGAATCGCATGCACGGACCGTACGCGCCTTATTATTGGGCGCTCATCCTGTGCAATGGAATCACGCCGCAGCTTCTTTGGTTCAAGAAGATTCGTTCGAAGCTCTTGTTGCTGTGGCTGATATCTCTGGTAGTAAGCATTGGCATGTGGTTGGAGCGGTTTGTGATTGTGGTGACCAGTTTGCATCGCGATTTTCTGCCGTCGTCGTGGGGTTTTTATCAGCCGACGCAGTGGGACTGGTCGATGTTCATCGGCACGATTGGATTTTTCCTGGCGCTGCTGTTTCTGTTCATACGCTTTCTGCCGATGATTTCGATTTTCGAGATGCGGACGATTCTGCCGGAAGCCGAAGTTGAAGAGTGAAGTTTAGAGTTCAACCTTTAGGTTGCTGGTTTCAAAAAAGACAAGCTGAAGCTTGAACTCTGAACTTATGAAGACGAAGACACCAAAACTTTACGGTGTGATGGCCCAGTTCGACAGTCCGAGCGCGCTGGTGGCGGCGGCGCGTGAGACCTACGACGCCGGCTATCGTCACGTGAACGGTTATTCACCTTTTCCGATCGAAGAGCTGACCGAAGCGATTGGTTTCAAGCGCACTACCCTGCCGCTGATCGTTTTGGGCGGCGGAATCATTGGCGGCGTGGGCGGATTTTTGATGCAGTACTGGATGGAAGTGATCGACTATCCCATCAATGTGGGCGGCAAACCATTCAATAGTTGGCCGGCGTTCATTCCGATCACGTTTGAATGCACGGTTTTGGTGGCGGCGTTCGCGGCGGTGTTGGGGATGCTGGCGCTGAACAAGCTGCCCCAGCCTTACCATCCGGTATTCAACGCGCCGAACTTTGCGCTGGCGACGCGCGACAGTTTCTTTTTGGTGATCGAATCGAAAGATCCAAAGTTCGACCACGACGAAGCGATGCGGTTCTTGAAGACTTTGGAAGCGCGAGATGTTTGTGATGTTGAACTGTAGAGAGCAGAAGGCAGTAGGCAGAATGCAGAAAGCAGTAAGCAGAATCAGGACGATGATCATATGGCGAGTTGTTGTGTTCTGCCTTCTGCTTACTGCCTTCTGCCTTCTGCTTTCCGGCTGCCGTCGCGACATGCAGGATCAGCCAAAGGCGATTGCTTATCGTGAAAGCACTTTTTTCAAGGATGGCGTTTCGTCGCGGTCACCGGTTGAAGGCACTGTGCCGCGTGGTTATCTGCGCGCGGATCGAGAGTTTTATTTTGGGAAACGGTACGGAACCGCTGGCGGTAGCCAGCGGGTAGAAGAAGCAGGCAGGATGCCTGCGAACCGCCCGCAAGATGCGGGCGCTCCAACGAACGCAATGTTTCCTGATGACGTCGACACTATTCCAATTCCGATCACTCGGAAGGCGCTGGATGAAGGCCAGGAGCGTTACGACGTTTTTTGTTCGTCCTGTCACGGTCTGACGGGTTATGGCGACGGCATGATCGCCCGCCGGGGCTTCAACAAACCCGCGCCGGCGTCTCTGCATCAGGACAAATTGCGACAGGCGCCGGTGGGACATTTCTTTGACGTCATAACGAACGGCTGGGGCGCGATGCCGAGCCACGCGTCACAGATTCCGGTCGAAGATCGCTGGAAGATAATTGCGTACGTCAGAGCGTTGCAGTTGAGTCAGACGCCTGGCAGAAACCCGACCGTAAGGGAGGGTGCAAAATGATTCAAGCCGGATACACACCACCGGCAGAACTAAGCCGCGTTCGCAACCTGGCGCTGGGCGTTGGCGTTGTGTTGACGGCGCTGCTGCTGGCCGGCGCGATGATCGATCGTATTCAGTTCTTTCATGCTTACCTGGTGGGATTCATTTTCTGGGCGGGAATCACGCTCGGGAGTCTGGCGCTCCTGATGTTGCAGCATCTGACGGGCGGCGCGTGGGGCGTAGTGATCCGGCGCGTGCTCGAAGCGTCGACGCGCACGCTGCCGCTGATCCTCTTGCTGTTCATTCCCGTCGTCATCGGGTTGAAACAAATCTATCCCTGGATGAACCCTGCCGAGATGAACAGCCCGGTGCTCCAGTTGAAAGCGGCGAAGTTTCTGAATCCGTCGTTCTTCATCACCCGCGCCGCGATCTATTTCGCGTTGTGGTCGCTGCTGGCGTTGTTGCTCAACTGGCTCTCGCTCAAGCAGGACCGCACGGCCGATCCGAAGTGCGGCAAGCAAATGCGCATGCTCAGCGGTCCGGGGCTGGGAGTGTTCATCATTACCGTGACGTTCGCGGCGATCGATTGGGTCATGTCGCTGGACCCTTCGTGGTCATCGACGATCTTTGGATTGATCTTTGTCGCCTCTTGGACGATGAGCGCGCTGGCATTCACAATTCTGGCGAGCGCCTGGCTGTCACAACGGGCGCCGATGAAGGCGGTCTTACAGCCATCGCATTTCCAGGATCTCGGAAACCTGACGCTGACGTTGGTGATGCTTTGGACTTACTTTGCGTTCTCGCAATATCTGATCATCTGGTCGGGAAATCTGCCGGAAGAGACGACGTGGTACGTTGCACGCAAGCATGGCGGCTGGGGCGCGATTGCGTTGGCGATTGCGATCCTGCAGTTTGCGTTTCCGTTCTTGATTCTGCTGTCGCGCTCAGCAAAGCAAAGCGCTCGCACACTGGCGACGCTGGCGTTCCTGATTTTGGCGATGCGGGCTCTGGACGTAATCTGGCTGATCGAGCCGACATTCAATCGCGAGCATTTTCACTTGAGCTGGATGGACGTCGTCGCGCCCATCGGCATGGGTGGCTGGTGGCTCGCAGTCTTTGTGTGGCAGTTGCAGCAAAGATCTCTGATGCCGATTCACGATCCGCAGCTTGAGCAGGCGTTGCATCCGGCGCATGGAGGACATTGAAAAGGCGGAAGGCAGAAGGCAAAAAGCAGTAGGCAGAAAGAAAGCAGGTCAATACCACCTGCGTGAGCGGGTGGGTTAAGGCGATAGTTGAATGACAGAGAGGAATCAAGAGACTGGCCACGTGACCGAAACGCCCGACGTTTCTTACATCAAGAACGTCGACGTCACACACGAAGTCAGCGATGTCTATATCTCGAGCATCGCGAAGTTCGTCGTTGGTCTTTCGATTCTGATGATCGCGTCGTTCTTGCTCATGTGGATCATGTTTCGAGCATTCTCAGCGCAGGTGAAGGAACCAAAGCGTTCGCCGATGGCTTTCACCGACAAAGAACGCCTGCCGCCGGAGCCGCGTTTGCAGGGTGCGCCGGGCTTTGGTGAAGGATTGGAAAAGACTGCGCCTGGGGCGAAGACCGAAGCGTCGAACGCGAGCCAACGTTCCGATCAGCCGAAGAGTCCGGTGTGGGAAATCAACGCCGTGCGCGAACAATGGAACGACGTGCTCAAAAATGGCCCCGTTGATAAGGACGGCAAACACTACGGCATGCCGATCGAGCGAGCGAAGGAAGAGATTTTGAAGCTGGGATTGCCCGCGAGGAAGCAGTAGGCAGAAAGCAGAATGCAGAAGGCAGAAGGCAAAAGGCAGAAGGCAGAGGGCAACGCGCTGGTAACGTGGCGACTACTGGTTTTCTGCCTACTGCTTTCTGCCTACTGCCTTCTGGTTTCCGGTCAGCCCGGCGTGCCGCAACCCAACGCGCCGCTTTATGGCGCGCGGCCGGAGCCGGGTCAAGTGGCGACCGGCTTGCCCAAGGCGCTGAAGAACGTCGGCATCGATCAGAAATTGAACGAACAGGTTCCGCTTGACGCCGTCTTCAAAGACGAGCAAGGCAGGGAAGTGAAGTTGGGCGAGTTCTTCGGCAAGAAACCAGTAGTGCTCTCGCTCGTTTATTACACTTGTCCGATGCTCTGTAATCAGGTGCTGAGTGGAATGCTGGGTTCGTTTCGGCAAGTGTCCTTTAACATCGGCGAGCAATATGAAGTCGTGACCGTGAGTTTCGATCCGCGGGAGACGCCGGAGCTGGCCGCTGCCAAGAAGCAGACTTATGTGAAGGGTTACAACCGCCCCGGCGCCGAGGCGAGCTGGCATTTTCTGACGGGCGACGAAGCAAACATCAAGCGTCTGACCGAGGCGGTTGGGTTTCGTTACGCGTGGGACGATCAGACGAATCAGTTCGCGCATGCCAGCGGCATCATGGTCTTAACGCCGGAAGGAAAGCTCGCGCGCTACTTCTATGGGATCGATTATCCGCCCAGGGATTTGCGGCTTGGGCTGGTGGAAGCTTCGCAGAACAAGATCGGCACGCCGGTCGATGCGCTGATGCTTTATTGCTATCACTACGATCCGGCGACGGGGAAATACGGCGCGGTGGTGATGAACATCATGAGACTGGCGGGTGGGGTGACGGTGGTTTTGATTGTGGGGCTGTTGTTGGTGTTGAGGAGGCGGAGTGGCGGCGCCACTCTTAAAGCGAAGGAGTCAGTGACGTGAAACGTATGTCAGAAGCCCAACCGTGAGGGAGGGCTCATTTAGTATGAACAGAATTTCAGATTACAAATTCCAGATTCAAGACTGATGCAGTCATTTCCATTCATTCCAGAAAGCGCGTCGACCCTTTCGGGCGACGTGGACGCGCTGTACTTTTACATCTCCGGCGTCACGGTATTTTTCACTTTGCTGATCTCCGCGGCGGTGATCTTCTTTGTTATCCGATATCGCCGCCGCAACGCGTTCGAGATTCCGCGGCCCATCGAAGGCTCGACGAAACTGGAAACGCTGTGGTCAATAATTCCGCTGCTGATCGCTTTGAGTATCTTCGCGTGGAGCGCGAAGGTTTACTTTGCCCAGTATCGGCCACCGCAGAACGCGATGGAGATTTATGTCGTCGGCAAGCAGTGGATGTGGAAGTTTCAGCACCCCACCGGCCAGCGTGAAATCAATGAACTGCACGTGCCGGTCGGCCAAAAGGTCAAACTGATCATGGCGTCCGAGGATGTGATTCACGACGTGTTCGTGCCTGCGTTTCGCATCAAGGCCGACGTTGTGCCCGGCAAGTACACGTCCGAATGGTTCGAAGCGACGAAGCCCGGCAAGTATCATTTCTTTTGCGCGGAATACTGCGGCATGAATCATTCGGGCATGGGCGGCTGGGTGTTCGTGATGGAGCCAACTGAGTTCGAGAACTGGCTGAGCGGCAATGCGAATCAGATGTCGCCCGCCGCCGCGGGTCAGCAAATGTACGAGTCGCTCGGCTGTGCTTCGTGCCACGGCGCGACCGGCGAAGGCGGCCGCGGCCCGGCGCTGCTGGGCGTGTTTGGCAGTCAGGTTAGTTTGAACAGCGGATCGAAAGTGAACGCAGACGAAATTTACATTCGTGAATCGATTCTGAATCCGCAGGCGAAGATCGTCTCGGGCTTCGGGCCGATCATGCCGTCATTTCAGGGACAGGTGAACGAAGAGCAGCTCTTGCAACTGGTCGCGTATGTGAAGTCTTTGTCGACTTCAAAGCCGGAGACGCCGTCGCCGAAGCCGGCAACAGTGCAGGAAACCAAGAAATGAAGAATCTCTCTGTGTGATCTCTGTGGTCCTCCGTGTCTCTGTGGTAAATGATCGCTCTTCACCACAGAGGCACAGAGGACCACAGAGGTAGCACAGAGAAGAACAAAGTTCATGGAAGAATTCGAAATACCAAAACCGCCGCGCACCAACTATCTCAACGCTGAATACGGCGTGAAGTCATGGTTGTTGACGCGGGATCACAAGCGCATCGCGCTGCTCTATCTCATTGGCATTAGCTTCTTCTTTTTCCTTGGCAGCCTCTACGCGATGATGATTCGGCTTGAGTTGCTTACTCCTCAGGGCGACCTGATGCAGGCGAGCACTTATAACAAGACGTTCACTCAGCACGGGATCGTCATGGTCTTCTTCTTTCTGATCCCGGCGATTCCGGCGACGCTCGGCAACTTTCTGGTGCCAATGATGATTGGCGCCAAAGACCTGGCGTTTCCGCGCATCAACCTGCTGAGCTGGTACATCTACATCACGGGCGGAATCATCACGATTTATGCGTTGCTGGCGGGCGGCGTTGATACGGGTTGGACTTTTTATGTGCCGTACAGCACGACGTTTTCCAACTCGTACGTGATCGCGACCGGCGTCGGAATTTTTATCAGCGGCTTTTCGTCCATCCTCACCGGCTTAAATTTCATTGTCACGATCCATACCATGCGCGCGCCGGGGATGACCTGGTTTCGCCTGCCGCTGTTCATCTGGGCTCACTACGCAACCAGCTTGATCATGATTCTCGGAACGCCGGTGGTGGCGATCACAATCCTGCTGGTTGCCCTCGAGCGTCTCGCGCACATCGGCATCTTCGATCCGGCAGCGGGCGGCGATCCGGTTTTGTTCCAGCATCTGTTTTGGTTCTACTCCCATCCGGCGGTTTACATCATGATCCTGCCGTCGATGGGTGTGATCAGCGAGCTGATTGCCAACTTTTCGCGCAAGAATATCTTTGGCTACAAGTTCGTTGCTTTCTCGAGCCTGGCGATTGCTGTCTTCGGCTTCCTGGTTTGGGGACATCACATGTTCGTCGCCAGCCAGTCGGTGTACGCAGGAATGATCTTTTCGTTTCTGAGTTTCGCGGTCGCAATTCCCTCAGCGGTGAAGGTTTTTAACTGGACCGCGACGCTTTTCAAAGGCTCGATCTCTTACGACACGCCGATGCTTTACGGCCTTGGCTTCATTGGCTTATTCACCATCGGCGGCATGACGGGAATGTTTCTGGCGTCGCTCGCTACCGATGTGCACCTCAGTGACACGTATTTCATCGTCGCGCATTTTCACTACATCATGGTGGGCGGGACCTTGTTTGGTTATCTGGGCGGTTTGCATTACTGGTGGCCGAAGATCAGCGGGCGCATGTACCCGGAAGGTTGGGGACGTTTTTCGGCGCTGATAATCTTCGTCGGATTCCATCTGACGTTTTCGCCGCAGTTTGTTTTGGGCTACATGGGCATGCCGCGACGCTATCACACCTATCCGGTGGATTTGGTTTCGTGGCAGGTGCTGCATGTTTTGTCGACGGCGGGCGCGTCGATCCTGGGCGTGGGGCTGCTGATTCCCTTGATCTATCTGGTCTGGTCTATGCGTTACGGGAAAATCGCTCCGGCGAATCCCTGGAACCTGCCGGGCCTGGAATGGCAGACCTCTTCGCCGCCCCCGACTGAAAATTTCTTGGTTACGCCCATAGTTACTACCGAAGCGTACGAGTTTGCGCCGCCGGAGCATAAGGAAGTTGTTGGGAAGCTGGAGCGGAAAAAGCCGGCAGAGACGTAGGAATGCACAACATTGAAAACTGCAAATTGAAAAGTGCAAATTGCAAAGTTCTTGTCGGGGACGTACTCAGTTTGAAATTTTCAATTGCTAATTTTCAATTTGCAATTTCACTATATGCCTGAAGAACTAACCACAACCCACGAAGCCGCGACGCACCCCGCGTTGCAGCACCATTTCGAGAACATGGAGCAGCAGCGGGAAGCGGGCACGCTTGGCATGTGGGTGTTTCTCGTCACTGAGATGATGTTCTTTGGCGGGATGTTTCTGGCGTACACGCTGTATCGCTACAAATACCCCGAAGCGTTCGCGGCGGCGAGCAATCACCTCAGCATTTATCTGGGCGGCATCAACACGGTGGTGCTGATCTTCAGCAGCTTCACGATGGCGATGGCGGTGTTCTTTACGCAAGTCGGCAAGCGGCGCAATTCGATCGTGTGTCTGCTGTTGACGATTGTCCTGGGAGCGACGTTCCTCGGAATCAAGGCGGTCGAGTACAAGGACAAGTACCGCGATAGCCTGATCCCCGGCCAGCTAATTCCGGGTCGTCCGTTCAATCCGGAAGTTGCCAAGCCCGGCGAAACCGACGAGCACAAATTGCATTTGCCGCCAGGCGCGACGGTGAAAAACGTCGAACTGTTCTTTTGGATTTATTTCGCGATGACCGGCATGCACGCGTTGCACATGATCATCGGCATCGGGTTGCTGACCACGATGACGATTATGGCCTGGCGCGGGCGCTTCGGGCCTGAGTATTACTCGCCGATCGAAGTCTCAGGTCTCTACTGGCACTTTGTGGACATCGTCTGGATATTTCTGTTTCCGCTGTTGTACCTGTTGGGGCGGCATCTGGAAAGTCGTCTGGGTTGACTGAGGGCTTTGGCCCGCCCGCTACCGCAGGCGGTTCTGACTGACTTATGAGCGAGCACATAGTTCAACCGCGAGTTTACATCGCCATCTTTTTGGTGCTGATGGCGGGGACGGGTCTAACTGTCGTAGCGGCGTTTCGTGATTTTCCCGGCCCGTTGAATGCGGTCGTGGCGCTGACGATCGCGGTAGTGAAGGCCACGTTCGTCGTGCTCTATTTCATGCACGTGCGCTACAGTCCTCGTCTGATTTGGCTGGTGATTGCCGCGGCGCTTTTCTGGATGGCGCTATTGTTCGCGCTGACGATTAGCGATTATTCGACGCGCGGGTGGCTGCCGGTGAACTAGGAACTCAGTTTAGACGGCGTACTTGTACGCCGATCATCGGGACAAGTCCCGCGTCTAAACGGCGTCTGTTTATTCCGCGAGAAGCAACTGCCCTTCGCGCACATTAATTACCTTGTGACAACTCAGACACCTGAGCTGCAGCGTCGCGTCTGAGGTCTTGATCGTTTCGCCGCAACCCGGACAGGGCTCTTTGATCACGTTGGTCTTGAACTGATCGCGCATCATGAAGAGCGGGATGACCAAACCGGCGACGATTAGAGGGATTCCGAAGATCAGACCGCTGCTTCCTTGTCCAACCGTCAAAGTAATCACGAGTCCGGCGATGAACAGGGCCAAGCCAACCGTGATGGCGAACGAAAATCCATAGGCGCTGTCGAAAGTTCGACGGGACTTTGGTTTCTCTGTTGGATCGTCAGGCATCAACACTCCTGAAGGTCGAAGTTAGATTCGATTATTGACGTTTTGTACTCGACCCATCAGTTGCTTGTCAATAACTACGCAATGAGCCTGCGAAGCAGGCGACATATTGGTAGCCCCGGGCGCGAGCCCGGGGTTTCGAAGCCAAAAAAGAATCACTAGCCCCGCAGGGGCGACAGATACGGAACCGCTCGCGGTAGCGAGCGGGTAAGTGTCGCTCGTCCAAGCCCGCTTGCTACCCCGAGCGTCGGGGTTCGGTACCATTTCTGTCGCCCGCTAAAGCGGGCTTGGGGCCATTTTGGTGTTGCGATCCCCGGGCTTACGCCCGGGGCTACACTCTGCCACCGGCTACGCCGGCTCGTTGAGTGGTCAATACAAAGCCGATTCCACTTCCCAGTGCAACGCGTTTTGCGACTCTCGAGTTAGCTGCTAGAGTAAACGACTTCATAACCCAGAAATTCTAAGCTGACTACACTATGAACACCGAAACACCTTTTGAAACTTTTCTAAATCAACACGACGAGGAAGCCTGGTCCGCGACCCTGGCCACCCTGCTGCGATCAATTCATGAAGTCGATCGCAATGCCACGCAGATTTGGTTTGCTTTTTATCCGTTGCCATTGCAGCGCGCGCTGGAACAATCCGACGATCGCGAAAAACTGGTGCAGCAATTGCTCTTGCAGGGTGATTATGAATTGGAGCATCAGGTCGACGCTTCGCACCGGTTTCTTTATGGCCATCGTTTCTGGCCGCAGGTAAAGAAGGCAGTCGAGCAGCACGCGGATTCCTTTAACCAGACGGCGCGCGCTTCACTGGCCGATCAGGTTCTGGCCGTGGCCCGCAGCGGGGCGCCGCAACTCAAGAAAGACGAGTCGCTCCTCGTCGGAATCACCGCCGTCGCTTTCATGACGGTGCAGCAAGCCGGACTCGCAGCCTTTAAAGCAGCGCCCGGCACGATCGGCATCGACAGCAAGCACGCGAAAAAATCTCCCGAGAAGATTCTTCGTGAGCGCGCGAAAGACGACAGCCAGGGCTTGCTCGGTTTTCTGCGCACGGTAAACAAGCGGTGGACAGTCACGTTTGACGAGAACGATTCAGCGGCGAAATACAAACTGCACGAGGCGCAGGACGTGGCGTCGGGGGGGGGCGCCGAGCGGTCCGGGCACCG
>Ga0082335_1000249_pt1 | contig 141948 bp, 125 predicted proteins | sample Subgrocontami58m_FD_72375 | JGI IMG/M metagenome (GOLD analysis project Ga0082335, IMG submission 72375) | Subsurface groundwater microbial communities from S. Glens Falls, New York, USA - GMW37 contaminated, 5.8 m (SPADES assembly) (version 2) ...
GCGCCGGGCGTGCTGGAGGGGGAGGGGGGGGAGGGGCAAGGGCTGGAGGGGGGGGGGGGGCAGGGAAGAAGAATGGGGGGGGGGGGGGGGGGGGGGGGGGGGGGTCCGGGGGGGGGGAACGAGTGTAGGTACGAGGGGGAGGGACGGGAGGTGTCGTCCCCCGCCCCCCTTCCCCGCACTCCACTCGTCCCCCCGCACCAAGCCCCCGCACCCCGCACCCCTCCCCCTACTCTCCCATCGGCCTCTGAATTCCCTTCGTTCGCGCCGTCTCGATGGCCGTTTCGTATCCCGCATCCGCATGCCGTGCCACGCCGATCCCCGGATCATTCGTCAGCACGCGCTCGAGGCGCAGGCGCATCTCGGGCGTGCCGTCGGCGACGATCACCTGGCCGGCGTGCAGCGAGTTGCCGATGCCGACGCCGCCGCCGTGATGGAAGGACACCCAACTCGCGCCGCTCGCGACGTTGAGCAGGGCATTGAGGATCGCCCAGTCGGCCACGGCGTCGGTGCCGTCCTTCATCCCCTCGGTCTCGCGGAACGGCGACGCCACCGAGCCGGTGTCGAGATGGTCGCGGCCGATGACGATGGGCGCCGACACCTCGCCGCGCGCGACGAGGTCGTTGAGCGCCACGCCGAACTTCGCGCGGTCCCCCTGCCCCAGCCAGCAGATGCGCGCCGGCAGGCCCTGGAAGTGGATGCGCTCCTGCGCCATCGTGATCCACCGCCTGAGGTGCGCGTCGTGCGGGAAGAGCGAGAGCACCAGCTCGTCGGTGCGCGCGATGTCGGCGGGATCGCCGGAGAGCGCCGCCCAGCGGAACGGCCCCTTCCCTTCGCAGAAGAGCGGGCGGATGTACTCGGGGACGAAGCCCGGGATCGTGAACGCATCCTTCAAGCCGGCGTCGAACGCCACGGTGCGGAGGTTGTTGCCGTAGTCAAAGGCGATGGAGCCGCGGTCCTGCATGGCGCGCATCGCTCTCACATGTTCGACCGCGCTCGAGGTTGCGAGTTCCAGATAGCGTGCCGTGTCTTGGGTGCGGAGTGCGGAGGCCTGCTCCAGCGACAGACCGGCCGGCACATAGCCATTGAGCATGTCGTGCGCGCTGGTCTGGTCGGTGACGACATCCGGGATCACACCGCGGCGCACGAGTTCTGGCAGCACCTCGGCGGCATTGCCGACCAGCCCCACCGACAATCCCTGCTTCCTCGCCACCGCACCCCGCACCCAACCGAGCGCTTCGTCGAGGTCGGCCGTCATCTTGTCGCAGTAACCGGTGGCCAGCCGCTTCTCGATGCGCGACGGATCCACCTCGACGCCGAGGAAGGCCGCGTCGTTCATTGTGGCGGCGAGCGGCTGGGCGCCGCCCATTCCGCCGAGCCCGGCCGTGAGCACGAACTTGCCGGCGAGCGATCCGTTGAAGTGCTTGCGCGCCAAGGAGCCGAACGTCTCGTACGTCCCCTGCACGATGCCCTGCGAGCCGATGTAGATCCACGACCCGGCCGTCATCTGGCCGTACATCATCAACCCTTTCCGCTCGAGCTCGCGGAAGTGCTCCCACGTGGCGAAGCGCCCCACGAGATTGCTGTTGGCGATGAGCACGCGCGGCGCGTGCGCGTGCGTGCGGAAGACGGCGACGGGCTTGCCGCTCTGCACGAGCAGGGTCTCGTCGTTCTCCAGCGCGCGCAGGGCGCGCACAATCGCCTCGAAGCACTCCCAGTTGCGGGCGGCCTTGCCAGTACCGCCGTAGACGACGAGGTCGTCCGGACGCTCGGCGACGTCGGGGTCGAGGTTGTTCATCAGCATGCGCAGGGCGGCTTCCTGCTGCCATCCCTTGCAGGAGAGGGCGGAGCCGCGCGGCGCGCGGACTTCGTGGGCGGTGGCGGTCATCAGGACGCTCCTTCGGCCACGGCGAACTCACGCCGCGTCAGGGCGGAGGCGATGGCCTGGATGTCGGGAGTCAGCATGCGATCGTCGCCGAGGGGCGCGACGACGCGACGTACGGCGGCATGGGCGCGTTCGACGGCCGGACTGCTGTGGAGCGGCCGGCGGCAGTCGAGCCCCTGCGCGGCGCACATCAACTCGATCGCGATGACATGGCGCACATTGCCGATGATGCGGCGCAGCTTCCACGCGGCGCCCATCGCCATCGGCACGACATCTTCCTTGCTGCCATCGGTGGGAATGGTGTCCACGCTCGCGGGATGCGACAGCACCTTGCACTCGCTGGCGAGCGCGGCGGCGGCGACCTGCGCCATCATGAAGCCGCTGTTGAGGCCGGCCGCGGCCGCGAGGAAGGGCGGCAGTCCCTCGTTGAGGTCGGGGTGCACCAGCCGGTCGGTGCGGCGCTCGGAGATCGTGGCGAGGTTCGTCATCGCGATGGCGAGCACGTCGAGCGCCATCGCCACCGCCTGCCCGTGGAAGTTGCCGCCGCTGAGCAGCTCGCCGTTGGCGAAGACCAGCGGGTTGTCGGTCGCCGCGTTGAGCTCGCGGCCGATCAGCCCCTCGGCGAAACGGATGGCGTCGAGCACCGGCCCGTGCACCTGCGGCATGCAGCGGAGCGCGTAGGCATCCTGCACGCGCGGATCGCCATCACGGTGCGATTCACGGAGCGGGCTGTCGGCGAGCAGGGTGCGGAGGAGCGCCGCGCTGACCGACTGGCCCTCCTGGCCACGTGCGTCGTGAATGCGCTCGTCGAAGGCGGCGGGCGTCCCCTTGAGCGCCTCGAGCGACATCGCGCCGGCCACGTGCGCCGCTTCCCAGAGCGCCCGCGCTTCGGCCACGGCGAGCGCGGCCACCGCGGTGTGTGCCTGCGTCCCGTTGATGAGCGTCAGCCCTTCCTTGGGGGCCAGCGTCACCGGATGGAGCTTGGCGAACTTCAGCGCCTCGGCGGCCGGCAGCAGCCGTCCATCCGGCGTATGGAGCATCCCTTCGCCGATGAGGGTCACGGCGAGGGCCGCCAGCGGCGCAAGGTCGCCGCTCGCACCCACCGAACCCTGCTCCGGCACCACGGGCCAGAGGTCGGCGTTGAGCATCGCGCAGACGAGATCCGGGAGGTCGGGGCGCGCACCGGAGAAGCCCTTGGCCATCACGTTGGCGCGCAGCAGCATCATGGCGCGCGCCTCGGACTCACAGAGCTCCGGACCAACGCCGGCGACGTGACTGCGCACGAGGTTCACCTGCAGCTGCGCGAGCTTGTCGGCCGGGATGCCGATGTCGGAGAGCTTGCCGAAGCCGGTGGTGACGCCATAGACGACGTCGTTGCGCTGCACGATGTCGGCGACCACGGCGCGCGTCGCGAGCATGCGCGCGCGGGCCGCGTCGGAAAGCACCACCGGACGGCGGTGGATGGCGACATCGCGCACATCGGCGAGCGTGAGGGAACTGCCGTCGAGCGCGAGCGGGGTGGTCTGGGTCATGGCAGGGGCACCAGGGACTGTCGGTAGCTGGCGCGATCGTAGTTGAATTTGAGGTCGGGCTCGGCTTTCAGCGACACGAAGAACGTGAACGAGAAGTTGCCGTTGGGGGCCTGCGTGAAGCCGAACATCGCGCGCCAGTCGTGCAGGTCGCGCTGCAGCGTCACCTGGTGGCTGGCGAATTCCTTGCGCACCGCGTCGTAGCTGGTGCTCCACTGCACTGCCCACTTGGGGGTGAGGTCGAAGCTGGTGCGCCAGTTGACGCTGGTCTGCGGCGGCACCCGGAAGAATGAGCCGCCGGCGGTGGTGGGCGAGAACTGCGTGTAGTCCACCGGCGGCGCGACGAGCGCGTTGCGCACGCAGACGTCGTACTGGATGGGATTGGCCTTGAGCGCCTCGCACTGGATCGTCGGATCGTACTGCACCACGCGCCCGTCGCCGCCGGGGGGGCGCTGGCGGTTGGCGCTGAGACTGATGCTCGCATCGAAGCCGCGTCCAATGGGGACCGCGCTCAACTGCTGGCGCATGCCGGCGCCCGCGATCTGCTGGCTGCTCCCCGTGCCCTGTCCGAACTGACCGCTCAGGGCGTCGGACGGCGCGGGTGCCGACGCGGTGTCGCTGCTGACGCCAAAGAGCCGCGCCATCCAGCGGATGAACGGCGTCTGCCGGTTGATCTGCATCGACGCGGAGATGGACTCGCGATACGGGCTGAACTTGCCTGTGTCGCTGAGCACCGAGCCCTCGAACAGCGAGTACCCGATGTCGAGCGACAGCCCCGGCAGGAGCTCGGAGTTCATGTTGATGTTCATGCGGTCCGTGGCGAATCCGCTGCGTCCGCTCGTCTTGGCCCGCTCGAAATCGTAGACGATGGGCGAGAAGCCCATCGAGAGCAGCTTCACCTTCTTCCCTTCCTCGTTCGACGACGTGTCGGAGGCCGGCTTCTTGAGCTTGGCCTCGAACGACTGGTTGAAGCCGAGCGAGAGCCGGTTCTGCGCGAGGGCGCCGAGGTAGTCGGCGCGTGTCTTGCCGAGGGCCGCGAGGAATGCATCGCTCACGCTCGCCTTGGGCGAGAAGGACCACGAGAGCGTCGGGTTGATCGAGTGTCGGAAGCGGGCGACGGGGCCGATGCCCCAGCGCGAGAGGCCAAAGAAGGTCGGTGCGACGCCGACACCCCAGGAGAGACGCTTGCTCTGGGACACGAAGTTGTTGCCGGTGCGCTCGCTGCGCACCCAGAAGCCCGCCGGATCCACGTTCTCGATGGAGACCGTCGGCACCACGTTCCACGACCCCTGGAAGAAGGTCGGGAGCGTGACGGCGGTCCGCCAATCCAGCGTCGTCAGGTAGGTGCGGCTGTAGACGCGCGTCTCGCGGCGGCTCGTGTCCGCCGGGTTCACGATGAGCCGCACCTCCGGGAAGTCGTTCATCCGGTCGCTGTAGCTGAACGACAGCGGCAGGTTGAAGTTCCCGATCTTGAACGGCGAGTTGAAGGCCGCGGTCGAGGTCGACGTGGACCGGTCGAACCTGGTGGAGTCGAGCACGCCGTTGCGCTCGAAGTAGCGATACTTGAAGTCGCCCTGCGCGTCGAGGTGCTGGCTGCTCGAGGTGGACGAATTGAAGCCCGGCGTCCACTCCACGAAGCGGCCGATGTGGATGGCCTTGGACGAGATATTGACGCTCGGGAAGTCCTGATCCACCTGCTCGCGTCCGGGATACTGCCGCCGCGTACCGCCGACGGAGACCGAGAACGGCCCCACGGCGCGCGAGTAGTTGAGCATCGAGCTGATGGTCGCCAGCGCCGACATCGCGTTGAGCGCCGTCTGCCGCTGGACGGTGGTGCTGGTGACATAGTTGAGGTTCGACGTCAGCCGCGACGAGGCCGAGAACTCCTGCGTGTGGTTCCAGGAGACCTGCGTGTTGGTCAGTCCCGAACTCAGCGTGTGCCGCGACACCGCGAACTGGCCCTGGAGGAAGCGGTTGCGCCAGTTGTAGTGAAACTGGGAGTTCAGGCGCAGCCAGCCCGGGTCGGCATCATTGGCGCGTGCGGCCGAGCGCCAGTCGAGCGAAACCGAGAGGTCGGTGTAGTCGCTGAGCGCGAAGTAGTACCCGACGTTCTCGATCGTGCGCCGGTACGTCGGGCTGTTGCGGACGAGCTCGGCGAAGCCGAAGCGTGGCGTGAGCACGCCGCTGCGCCGCCCCGACCGAATGTCCTGGAAGACGAACGGCAGCCAGAGTACGGGGACGCCCTGCAGGTACAGCACCGCTGGGCGCGCCACCATCATGCTCTTGCTGACGAGCTTGATCTGCCTCGCTTGGAAGTGGTAGTGCGGTATCGAGTCTTCGCAGCTGGTGATCGTGCCGTCGCGGCCGTACGTCATCTCGCCGGAGGCGGAGTCGCCGGCAAAGCCGCCCCTGTGCGCCGACACCACCCAGCGCTCGCCGCTCTGCGCCACCGTCCGGATGTTGGTGCCGATGCCGTGCTTCTCGGTAATGTCGTAGACGGCCCGGCCATCAAGTTTGTAGTCGTCTCGTCCCGTCTCGCGCACGGTAATCGCCGGCCCCAGCGCGATGGCCTTGTTGGTCGAGTCGCTGTAGCGGATGGTGTCGGCGGCGATCGTCGTCGGATCGCGCTGCACGACCGCCCGCTCGGCGGGGCGCCCGACCAGCGTGATGGTGCGGTCGCGCGCCTCGAAGCTCACGGAGTCGGCCTGATAGCGCACGACGACATAGCCTTTCCGGTCCATCAGCGCGTTGGCGACGGAGTCCGGCGGCAGCCAGTGCACGAGCGCCGTGTCCTTCTTGGTGCTGTCCGCGCCCGCCGGCAGCGACTCGCGCGTCGGCGCCGCCCGTGGCGTCGTGGTGCGGGCACCGGGGCGCACGCCGCCAGGCTGGCCGGTGGGAACCTGCGCCGCGGCGACCGTCGCGACCACCGCGAAGAGCGGCGACAGCGCGAGCAGCGACAGCGCGAGCCGCGACCGCGCGTGCCGCGACCGCGCGAGCCGCGCGCGCCGCGAGACCACCGCGCCCTGCATCAACGGTTGGAGGCGGTCGCGATGCGTTCCGCCTCCTCCTCGCGGCGCGCCTTCCGCTGCTTGGCCCGGTAGACGAGCCACGACAGCACGATGCTCGCCTCGTACAGCCCGTACAGCGGCACGAAGATCATTGCCGTCGAGATGAGCATGTCGCCCGGCGTGATGAGCGCCGACACCACCAGCATCCCGACGAAGGCATGGCGCCGGAAATTGGTCAGCGTGCGCGGCGTCACGAGACCGAGCCCGGTGAGCGCGACGATCAGGATGGGGAGCTCGAAGACGGCGCCGAACGCAAGCGTCAACGAGACGGCAAACGAGAAGTACTCGGACGCCGAGATCATCTGCTGCAGCGAGGCGGACGCGATGCCGCCGAGCATCTCGAGCGTGATGGGGAGCACCCAGAGCACGGAGAGGGTGCAGCCGATCAGGAAGAGTCCCACGGCGCCGATGAGGACGGGGATGATGACCCGCTTCTCGTGCGCGTGCAGCGCCGGCGACAGGAAGGCCCAGATCTGGTAGCCGATCACCGGACTGGCAAGGATGAGCCCGAGTCCGAACGAGACCTGCATCAGGATGTTGAAGGGATCGGCGGGGTGCGTGTAGATCAGCTTGCCGTCCTTCAGGAACTCGGCGGCCGGGTACTTCAGGATCTCGATGATGTCGAACTGGTAGACGACGGTGAACGAGATCGCGAAGGCGACGAGGAGGGCGGCCCCGCTCCAGATGAGCCGCCACCGCAGTTCCTCGAGGTGATCGAGGAACGGCATCTCCGACTGGTCGTCACGCTGATCCGCCGCGGCCACGCCCGCCCCCGCGCTACTTCAGGTCCCGCAGCAAGGCCGCGGCCAGGGTCGCCGCTTCGGACTTGGGATACTTGTCGAGCACCTGCTGCAGCAGGGTGCGCGCCTGGCGCGTCTGACCGGCCACCTTGAGCGCCACGGCGCGCTTGTAGATGGCCACCGGCGCCCGCTCTGAGTTCGGGTACTTCTCGGCGACGAGCGCGAAGACCGAATCGGCTTCCACCGCATTGCCGGCGGAGGAGTACGCCTCGGCGATCCAATACTGCGCCTCGGGCGCGAGGTCCGACGTCGGATACTGCGTGAGCAGATCGCTGAACGCCGCGCGTGCCGCGGACGTCGCGCCGCGCGCGAGCTGCTGCCGTCCGAGGTCGAGGAGCTGGTACGGACCGGGGGCCGGCGTGCCGGGAGCGGCCGCTGGCGGAACCCCGCCGGCTTCACCCGTTGGCGCTGGCGGCGGAACCACCTGCACCTGTTCGGCGGCACGCGCCTCAAGCTGGTTGCGCAGCGACTCCACCTGCTTGCGGCTCTGACCGGTCAGTTCTTGCACCGTCAGCAGCTGCTCCTGCACCTGGCGCATGGAGATCGAGACGTCGCCCTGGAAGCGCTGCAGGTTGGTGCCGGCGACGCGCAGCGAGTCGGAGATGGCGCTGAGCGAGGAGATGATGCGGCGCAGCTGCACGGCCCGCGCCGTGTCCGCGGCGGCCGCCTGCGCCGCCGCGAGCTGGAGCCGGGCGATGTCGCCCTGGAGGACGCGCACGTCATTGCGCGTGGCGAAGCACGCCCCGGCCGCCAGGATGACGGCCGGAGCGATCAGGACACGAACGTAGCGACTGGTCACCGGGGGAGCTTGAACGGGTTGGCGCCGGCGATGATCTCGAACTCGCCGCGGCGGTTCTTGCCCCATGCATCCTCGTTGTCCAGGGCAACGGCCGGGCGTTCCTCGCCGAAGCTCACGACGTCGATGCGATCGGCAGCGATGCCCCGAGCGATGAGGTACTGCTTGACCTCGGCGGCACGGCGCTGGCCGAGCGCGAGGTTGTACTCGTCGGAGCCGCGGTTGTCGGTGTGGCCGGCGACGCGAATGCGCATGTCCGGGTTGGCGGCGAAGATCGGGAGCTTGGCTTCGAGCGTCGCGCGCTGGTCGTCGCGAATGTTCGACATGTCGTAGTCGAAATAGACCGGCGTCGCGAACTGGGCCTTGGCGGCGGCCACGGCGGCGGCCATGCGGGCGGCGGCTTCGGCGGCGGCCTTCTCGGCTGCCGCCTTGGCGGCGGCTTCGGCGGCGGCGCGCCTGGCGGCCTCGGCGGCGTTCGCCGAATCCTGGTTGAACGGCGGCGTGACGACCGGCGTCGGCACCGGCACCACGACTGGCTTCTTCTTGCAGGCGGTCGTCGTCACGGCGGACAGTGCCAGGGCAGCCAGGGCGAGCGTACGAATGCGAGCGTGCATAACAGGGTCTCCAGTGGGGGTCATACGAGAGCTCTTACGGTTGTTCCAGTCGCGGCGACCACGCAGCCATGCGAGCGACACCGGCACCCCGCGTCAGTTGCCGCGTCCGCCCTGATTCCGTATCGAGCACCCACAGCTGCTTGGCGCCGCTGCGAGTCGACGTGAACACCACATGTCGTGAATCTGGTGCCCACGACGGATCCTCATTGCGCGCATCGCCGGTCAACTGCTTGATGCGGCGATCACGCATGCTGATCACCATAACCTGATAGTTCGGTCCTTCCTGCGACGTGAACGCCACGGTCCGGCCATCCGGCGACCAGTCAGGAAACGACCGATACGGCCGGTCGCCGCTGGGAGCCTCCGTCAGCAGTTCCGCGTTCGTTCCGTCTGCATCGGTAATATACACCTCAGGATGCCCGAGGCGACCGGAGATATACGCGAGTTTGCGACCGTCCGGGCTGAAGGTGGGCGATGACGTCGGACTGCCTCGCCCGAAGGTCACGCGTCGAGGCGCATCGCCCCCGCCAAAGGCCGAAACCGCATAGAGGTCGGTGCCGTCGTCTCCCGCGGAGTAGACCAGCGTGCCGCCGTCCGGCGAGAAGACCGGAGTGATGTTCGACCCGCCGAGCCTCGGCATCCGGCGGCTCTGGCCGGTCTGCAGGTCGCGCACGACAATATGCGTGCCATCGTCGGCCATGGACGCGTAGGCCAGGTACCGGGCCGTCGGATGCCACGCCGGCGACAACGCGATGCCCCCCACGCCAACCGGCGTCAGGTTGGCGCCGTCCGAGTCCACCAACCAGAGCCGCTGGTCACGAACGAAGGCAATGCGGGTGGCCGCGATGCCCCGCGTCGAGGTGATCCATCGTTCCACCTCGTCGCTCGCGCGATGCACCGCCATGCGCCAACCAGGCGAGAGCGGCGCCGCGCCATTGAAGGCGAAGTCCGCGACGTTGAGCACGCGCTTGGCGGCCACGTCGTGCACGGCCACGTGCAGCGAGCCCTGCCGCGTCACCGAGGCCTGGACGATGGCCGATGCGCCGAGCTTCGTGTACAGCTCGTAGTTGAAGCGACCGCTCGGCGGCGATCCCGCGTCGGCACTGACGACCGTCAGCCGGTCGCTGAAATCGAGGTCGCGCGCAAGAATCGCGCGCACCGAGTCGCCCAGCTCGCCGGCCACCGCGGTCACGAAGACGCCGGGGCGTGTGCTGGGGTCATAGGTCAGGCCGACGCGCACGCCCGTGGGAATGGTGTCCTGCGCAACAACCGGGAAGGGGCACAGGCACAGGGCCACGACCACTGTCAGGAGGCAGGGGCACGGAACACCGCGTGCACGGAGAGATCGAAAGGGCATCAACGAAGGGTCTTCGGGTCGAAGCGAAAGATGACAGGGAGCACGTCGTCCATGAACTGCGCCGGGAGCGGACCCCACGATTTCGTGGCGGCCGCGGCTTCCACCGCCCCTTCGCACTCCAGGTCGAACGAGTACGACCCGCTGCGCTGCAGAAAGCGAAACCCGGCCATCGAACCGTCACGCCGAATGAAAAAGAAGACCTCCGCCGTTCGCAGCGACTTGTCCGACGGAGCGAAGTTCAGGCGCACCTGCCGGACGATGTTCTGCAGGTACCCCGGAAACGGGAAGTCGATCCCCTCGGTGCGAATGTTGGCGACATCCGCCCCCGCGCCACCCACCGCGCCCCCACCGGCGCGTGGGGCGACGGCCCCGGCCTTGGTGGCCGGCACCGGCGTTGCCTTGGTCGGCGCCTTCGCGCTCTTCGCCGCGGGCTTCTTGATCGGGACCGCATTCGGCGTCGGCTTCGGCGGCGTGGCGGCCTTGGCGGCGTCCGGGGTTGCCGCATCGGTGACGGCGCCAATGGCCGGAGGGCCCGGCGGCGCCGCGATGAGTTCCACCTTGTACATCGGCGGCAGCGAGACATTCCCGCCCGTGCGCGACGCCATCACCACGGCCGACGCGAGCAGCACGTGCAGGATGGCCGAGGCGACCAGCGGCGCGGCAATCCCCGTCTGGCGCGCCTCGACCCGGATCACGGCTGCACGGTCTCCGGCGCGGTCACAAGCCCGACGTTGACGATGCCCGCCGCCTGAATCGTCGCCAGCACCTGCGCCACGATGCCGTACGGCGCCCCCTGGTCGGCCCGCACGTAGACGCCTTCTCGCCCCGCCCGCGACGACAGCATCTTGAACGACGCCTTGAACTCGGCCAGCGACATCGCCGTCTCGTCGGCGTAGACGCGGCCGTTGGCGGTGATGCTCACCACGAGGCCGCCCTTCGGCGCGAGGGCGCGCGACTCGGTCTTGGGGAGCGACACGTCCACCCCGCCCTGCATCAGCGGCGCGGTGATCATGAAGATGACGAGCAGGAGCAGGATGACGTCGATCAGCGAGACGACGTTGATGTCGGCGTTGAGCGGCGTGCGTTCCCCGTGCGTGCGGCGGCGCACCTAGACGCGTCCCTCACGCGCCATCAGCGCGATGACCTCGGAGCCGAAGCCTTCGAGCTCACCGTCAAAGCGGTTCAGCCGCGCGGCGAAGATGTTGTACGCGAAGGTCGCCGGAATCGCGACCGCCAGCGCCGCCGCCGTGGCGATGAGCGCCTCGGCGACACCGGGGGCCACCGCACCGAGGTTGCCGGACCCCTTGATGGCCACGCCAAGGAAGGCATCGATGATGCCGAGCACGGTGCCGAGCAGTCCGATGAGCGGGCTGGCCGAGCCGATGACGGCGAGCGACGGGATGAAGCGGCCGAGGGCGTCACGCTCCGCGGTGACCTCCGCGTCGAGCAGGAGGCGCATCGCCTCCACCTGCGACTCGCGGATCGGCCGCGCATTCCCCTCGCCGTCCTTCACGACCGTGTCCTGCAGGAAGTTGATGGCGCGGGCGAAGACGCGGTTGAAGGGCGAGGGCGGCGCCTTGCGCGCCATCGCCACCGCCTGCTCAAGCCGCGTGGCCCGCGCGAACTCACGCATGAAGGCCAGCGACGCCCGGCTCGTCCGCCGGAACTCGAGCCACTTCGCCAGCATGATGCCCCAGCTGTACAGCGACAGCACGAGCAGGATCGCCAACACGACCTTGGTGGCAAGGACGGAGTTGGTGATGAGTTCGAGCGGGGTGGTCGGGATGGCTTCGTTCATGACGGCAGATTTGGGATTTGGAATCCGGATTGCGATTCAGGATTGCGATCGGTGATTGCGATTGGCGATTGCGATTGGCGATTGCCTGTGACTGCTCCAGTCGATTCCCGCAGCGCGCGGTGCGCCCTCAGCCCCGCTGCGCCGCGAAATACTCAAACGTCTCCTTCAACCCCGCTTCCAGCGTGCGCTCGGGTGTCCACCCAAGGAGCTTCTGGACCTTCCCGATACTGACGGCGGAGCGCAGCTGTTCCCCGGGGCGGGCCGGCGCGAACTCGATCTCGGCATCGCGGCCGCTCACGAGGCGCAGCGTCTCGGCGAGCGTCAGCACGTCCGTCTCCACGCCGGTGCCGATGTTCATGGCGCGCGCGTCGAGCCTGCCGATCGCGGGGAGCGCGGCGGTCGCCGCTGCGGCATTGGCGGCGGCCACATCCTTCACGTGCACGTAATCGCGAGTCTGCGTGCCGTCACCGAACACCGTCAGCGGCTTGCCGTCGAGCAGGCGGTTGCAGAAGATCGCGACGACGCCCGCCTCGCCGTGCGGGTCCTGCCGCGGCCCGTAGACGTTGGCGTAGCGCAGCACCGCCCCTTCGACACCATGCACCCGCCCGTAGTACGCGAGGTAATGCTCCACCGCGAGCTTGGCGATGCCGTAGGGCGAGTCGGGATCCTTGGCGTAGTCCTCGAGGTTCGGCGGCGTCACGAAGTCGCCGTAGATTGCCCCGCCGGTCGACGCGAAGATGAACCGTGGGCGTTTGGCGGCGGCACGCACCGCCTCCAGCAGGTTCAACGCGCCGAGGATGTTGATCGACGCATCGTGCACCGGGTCGGTGACGCTCTTGCGCACGTCGATCTGCGCGGCCTGGTGCAGGACCACGTCAAAACCGCCCTCGCGCACCACGCGCGCGGCGTCCGCGCTGCGCACGTCACACTGCGAGAACTCGGCGGCGGTCGGCACGTTTTCACGCCGGCCGGCGGAGAGATCATCAAGGACGACCACCTGGAATCCCCGGTCGAGCAGGGCGTCGGCTATGTGCGAGCCGATGAACCCCGCGCCGCCGGTGACGAGCGCGCGTCTTGTCATGCGTGAAAGCTAATCCGCAGAGGGCGGCGATGCCCCCGCTCAGGGCATCTTGGCGGTGATGCGACCTCTCATGCCGGTCGCAATCGCGGCCTGCGAGCGGTTGAGCACAATTGCCGAGGCACCGTACGGGGTGACGCGCAGGACCTGCACCACGGCCGCCTCTTCCGGAACGTGCTGCTCTCCCTGTTCGCCCTTGCCCATCCCTGCCAGCAGCGTCACCTGGTCGCCCGGCACGGCGCCGTCGCTGGCCGTCAGCGTGAGGATCACATACTGGCCGAGCTGCACGAGCACCGGCGTGTCGAGCACCCATGCGAGCGTCGTCGCGGCCCCGTATTCCACGGTCGACGGGTGCTGGTCGAGGCGCGGCATCAGCGAATCGATCGGGATGACGCCCTGACCCTCCAGGACCTGACGAAAGCGCTCGTTGATGACGGCCCGGCCATCACCGGCGGCGGGGTCGGCCTGCAGTTCGATGATGCCGGTCGGGATGATCACCTGACCCTGCCCCTCGAGGATGGGACCAAGTTCGAAGGTCATGAAGCGTTCACCGTTCGTACGGGCCGCGCCCCACGGGAGGCGGATGTAGATGCCCTCCTGCGACTGATAGACGCGCTGCTCGATTGTCGGCACGACGATCTGCGAGGCCGCGGTCTTCAGCACGCGGCCCGCGCCCACCGGACCACCGACCGTCCAGACAAAGGGCGCCGCGAGATACTCGCCCCGACGCACCGCGTACCGCGACTTCAGAAGTTCGGCCGATTGACGCGTCCGACGCTGGGGCTGCGTACGACGGCGGTCAAAGACGGTCGAGGCCGTCGGGTCGTACGGTGCGGCCGGAGCCGCCTCAGCGACCGGGGCAGCAGCAACGCCGCCGGGGAGCTTCAGCACTTCGCCGGGATAGATCCAGTGCGGATCCTCGATCACGGCGGTATTCAGCCGGTAGATCTCGGGCCAGAGGTAGGCGTCGCCCAGATACAGCTTGGCGAGACCCCACAGTGTCTCGCCGCGCGCGACGGTGTGCGTGGCCGGCGTGACCGCCGGCTGGGCAGGCTGCTGGGCGGGCACCTGCGCCTGCAATGTGAGGGCAGTGCCGAGTGCGACGGAGGCAAGCAGCGTAGCGCGAATGCGGGCCATGGACGGGTCCGGTCGACGGTGAAGTCGTGGTAAAGCATGGCAGAACCCGCCCCCACCCTCAAGGCGGGGACGGACGCCAACTGATAATTGGACGAGCGAGGGCCGGGAAGGTTGCGGGACGGCGGAGAACGGCGGAGAACGGCAGAGGACGGCGGAGAACGGCAGAGAACGGCGGAGAACGGCGGAGAACGGCGGAGAACGGCAGAGGACGGCGGAGAACGGCGGAGAACGGCAGAGAACGGCAGAGAACGGCAGAGAACGGCAGAGAACGGCGGCGCTGGACTGCGGGCTATTTGCTATTCACGGTGACGTTGAAGAGCCCCTGCCCGGATTGCGTGTCGGTGCAGCCATTGACGGTCACCGTGAAGGTGAAGCTCGACTGGCTCACCGCGCCGTACTCAATGTGCTTTACCCCGGTGGCGCCGGCGGCGATGGTCTCGATGGCGGCGCGGTTGGGGAGCGTGATGAGGTTCAGGGTCTGGCCGGACAGATTAACGACCTGATAGGCATTGCCCGCCGTGAGCGTGACCGTGCTTGGGCTGGCCACCGGGCAGAAGCCGGTCCAGGTCGCGGGAATCCCACTGGGCCGGTAGGTGTCCGTCGCGACCGCCGGGCCAAGAGTCACGGTGGTCGTGTTGACCGTGCCGGGCGCGGTGCTCGACTCCTTGGACGAGCACGCAACCGCCAGCAGCAACGCAGCAACGGCGAGGGACTTCATGGGAGGCTCCTGTGATTCGCTGCTGCTAGGATACGACCGTTTGCGGTCCGTGGGTAGAACTGACGTAAGACGGCCGTTCATTTCATCACCGAGACACGGAGGAGCACGGAGGGCCACGGAGGACTGCAACGGCGACACATGGGGGAACTACGCGCGCCACGCAATGCTCTACGTGGCGCGCTGTCGTCAATTCCAGCTGGTACCGTTCGCTGTGGTCCTCCGTGCTCTTCCGTGTCCCTGTGATGAAAAGCACGAGGTCACGGCGTGACGAGACTCAGAACGGCAGGTCGTCGTCCGCCTCGAGCCCACCCGGGAACTCCTCGAAGTCGCCGGACGGGGCTGCGGAAGAACCACCCTTGGCCGGCGCAGCCGAGCGAGCACGCGGCACCGACCCGCCATCGAAGTCACCGCCGCCCTTGCCGCCGAGCAGCATGATCTCGCGGACGTTGATCTCGGTCACGTACTTGGTCTGGTTCTCCTTGTCCTGATACTGCCGATACTCGATGCGCCCCTCCACGTAGAGCTTCTCGCCCTTCTTGCAGTAGCGCTCGATGATGTCGGCCAGCCCGGTGCCGGGCCCCTTCGAGTTCCAGGCCACGCACTTGTGCCACTCGGTCTTCTCCTGCTTCTCGCCCCCGCCCTGCCCGCCCCACGACCGGCTGGTCGCCAGCGAGAACTGCGCCACCTTGCTCCCGTTCGACGTCGTGCGGATCTCCGGGTCGGCCCCGAGGTTCCCGATCAGCATCACCTTGTTCAAGCTGCGGCTCACAACTCCTCCTGTCGTATGAAGTCCGTACGTCGTCGTTGACGGTAAAGATACCTGCCCGGAATGACACAACCAAACGGCCGCGCTTTGCGTCCCCGTATTGCACTTCCTCGCATTCCACTTCCCCGCGTTGCACTTCCCCGCGTTGCACTTCCCCAAGTTGCACGTCCCCGCACCCCGTACTCCTCCGCGCGGCCGACAGGCCGCGCAGGAGTCAGCGCAGGTCCCGCCGCAAGATGAGGGCGTCCTCCGCCGGGTTCTTGTAGTACATCGGCCGCCGCCCCACCTCGTGGAAGCCGCGGCTGGCGTAGAGCGCCTGCGCGGCGATGTTCGACGCACGCACCTCGAGGAAGATCACGAACAGCGCCTCCTCACGCGCCCGCGTGAGCAGCGCGTCGAGGAGGAGTGCGGCGAGTCCGGAGCGGCGGCGCGCCGGGTCCACCGCGAGGTTCGCGAGTTCGCATTCGTCGCCCGAGACCCAGACGACCGAGTAACCGGCCACTCCTGACTCGTCTTCCACGACGCACATCCGCACGAAGCCATGCGCCAGCGAGTCGCGGAAGCTCTTCAGCGACCACGGGTCGCTGAACGAGACGCTCTCGATGGCGGCGATCGCCGCGAGGTCAGCCTCGGTGGCCGGACGGACGATGGGCACTAGCCGCCGGCCAGCGGCCGACCGTGCGCCGCCTCCCATCGCACCTGGGCCTCCGCAAGTCGGCCGTACGACGGCTCCCAGGCGTCGAGGTCCACCGGTCCCCCAGCAATCATGGCTTCGAGCATCGCGGCCACCCCGCGCGCATGCGGTGCGTGCGCGCCGGGTTCGAGCGGCCCGAGCACGCGTTCACCAGACGTGGTGAGTTGCTCAACGATGGCGAGGGCAGCGGGACCGTCCACCACGACCCGTCCGTCGGCATGCACGACGATGTCCTGCGCGTAGCGCTCGCCGCGCATCGCATCGAGCGCGGCGATGTACCGGCCCGGCGGCAAGGCGGGGTGGGCGGCGGCGACCACGAGCGCCAACGACGAGACGGCATACAGAGGCACGTTGGCGCCGTGCGCGACGCCCTTGGCGATCCCCGCCGCGATGCGCAGCGAAGTGAAGCTCCCGGGCCCCGCCCCGCAGACGACGCGCGCGACGTCACGCGGCACCGCCCGCGCGTCGGCCAGCGCCGCAAGCACCGCGGGCATCAACCGCTCCTCGTGCTCGCCGCGCATCAGCGCCTCGCGCGCGGTGACGACAACCCCGTCGCGCAACACGGCCACCGTCCCAACGTACGTGGAGGCGTCGAGGGCTAACGTGAGCCCGTGCACCGCGCCGAGCCCGGCACCGGAGGCCTTCACCACGTCACCCGCCGGCGCGACTCATCGGCCAGGTCGTGCGCGAGGGTGATGGTCAGCGCATCCGACGGCACCAGGTCGCCGGCGCGGTCCGGCCACTCAATAATCAGCAGCGCGCGCGCCGTGAGCAGCGACTCCCAGCCGATGTTGGCCAGTTCGTGCGCCCCCTTGATGCGATAGAGATCGAGGTGGAAGAGATGTTCGTGTCCCGCCGCCTGGTATTCGTGGACCAGCGCAAAGGTCGGGCTCGTCACCGCCTCCAGCACACCGAACCCGTGGCCGATGGCGCGCGTGAGCGTCGTCTTGCCGGTGCCGAGATCTCCGGCAAGGGCCACCGCGCACGGCAGTGCGGCGCGCGCCGCGCGGCCCAGCGACTCGCCGAAGGCGACGAACTCGTCGAGGGTCATCAACCGGTCGCCGTGCGGCGCGAGCGGCGGGACGAGGGCGGGCATCCTAGCGCCCCCCGCGCCACGGCGCCGCGCGGCGCGTGCTGCTCCGCTCGCCCATGGCCGCCTTGATCTCGAAGAGCTCGTCGCGCAGGCGCGCGGCCGCTTCGAAGTCCAGCGCCTTGGCCGCTTCCTTCATCTCCTCCTCGAGCTGGACGACGAGTTTCGGCAGGTCGTCGACGCCATAATGCGCGGCCGCCTCGGCGACCTTGCGCTGCTGCTTCGTCCCGGCGCGCTCCCGCTCCCGTCCTTCACGTTCCTCGCGCGCGTCGGCCACGCGCGTCAGCACGCGGATCTGCTCCGTGCTCTTCGTCACGCCGCGCGGCACGATGCCGTGCGCCGTGTTGTGCGCCTCCTGCACCGCGCGACGGCGGTTCGTCTCGTCCATCGCGCGCTGCATCGACCCGGTGATGCGGTCGGCATACAGGATCGCGCGCCCCTCGACGTGGCGCGCGGCGCGTCCCACCGTCTGGATGAGCGAGCGATCCGAGCGCAGGAAGCCCTCCTGGTCGGCGTCGAGGATGGCGACGAGCGACACTTCCGGCAAGTCGAGCCCCTCGCGCAGGAGGTTGATGCCGATCAGCACGTCGAACTCGCCGAGGCGCAGGCCGCGCACGATCTCCATGCGCTCGATCGCGTCGATGTCGGCGTGCATGTAGCGCACGCGCACGCCCATCTGCTGGAAGTAATCGGTGAGGTCCTCGGCCATCCGCTTGGTGAGCGTCGTGACGAGCACGCGCTCGCCCTTCCGTTCGCGAATGCGGATCTCGCCGAGGAGGTCGTCCACCTGCCCGCGCACGGGGCGGATCTCGAGCTGCGGATCGACGAGTCCGGTCGGGCGAATGATCTGCTCAACGACGACGCCCTGCGAGAGCTGCAGCTCGAGGTCGGCGGGGGTGGCGGAGACGAAGATGGCACGCGGCGTGAGCGTCAGGAACTCGTCGAACATCAGCGGACGGTTGTCGAGCGCGCTGGGGAGGCGGAAGCCGTATTCAACGAGCGTCGTCTTGCGTGACTTGTCGCCGTTGAACATCCCGCCGATCTGCGGGAGCGTCACGTGCGACTCGTCGACGACGACGAGAAAGTCCTCGGGGAAGTAGTCGAAGAGGACGGCGGGGCGCTCACCGGCGCCGCGCCCCGAGATGTGGCGCGAGTAGTTCTCGATGCCGGCGCAGGTGCCGACCTCGAGGAGCATCTCGATGTCGAAGTTCGTGCGCGACTCGAGGCGCTGCGCCTCAAGCAGCTTGCCGGCTTCCTTCAGGGCCGCGAGACGCTCGCGCAGCTCCTCCTGGATGCGCCGGATGGCGCGCTCGAGCGTGGCGCGCGACGTCACGAAGTGCTTGGCCGGGTAGATCGCCGCGCGCGTCAGCGGCGTGACGGTCTCGCCCGTCATCGGGTTGATCTTGGAGATGCGCTCGATTTCGTCGCCCCACATCTCGACGCGCACCGCCTGCTCCTCGTAGGCCGGGAAGATCTCCACCGTGTCGCCGCGCACGCGGAACGTACCGCGCTCGAACGCGACATCGTTGCGGCCGTATTGGATCTTCACGAGCCCGCGCAGGATCTCGTCGCGCGCAATGGCCTGGCCGGTCGTGAGGTGGACCATCTGCTCGCGATACTGCACCGGGTCGCCGAGGCCGTAGATCGCCGAAACGGTGGCGACGATGATCACGTCCTCGCGCTCCATGAGCGACGACGTGGCGCGCAGGCGCAGGCGGTCGATGTCCTCGTTGATCGAGGCGTCCTTCTCGATATACGTGTCGCTCGTCGGGACGTACGCCTCGGGCTGGTAATAGTCGTAGTACGAGATGAAGTACTCGACGGCGTTGTTCGGGAAGAACGACTTGATCTCTCCGTAGAGCTGGGCGGCGAGCGTCTTGTTGTGCGAGAGAACGAGGGTCGGCTTGCCGACGTTCCGGATGACGTTGGCGATGGTCATCGTCTTCCCCGACCCGGTGACGCCGAGCAGCGTCTGGAACCGGTCGCCGCGCGCGATGCCGGCGGTCAGCTCGGCGATCGCCTTGGGCTGGTCGCCGGCGGGCTCGAACGGCGCCTGCAGGTCGAAGGAGACAGAAGACATCCGTGAAGTATAGCGATTCGGCGTTTGTTCGGTAACACTGCCCGGCTGGGCCCCTGCGGGCGTGTGCTCAGCGCCGGCTCAACGCCGAACGGGGGGTGCGACCTCGGTCGCACCCCCCGCCGACGCCCACGCCTAGAAGTGCGGGATCAGCGGCCGTTGCCAGGGGATGCCGGCGAGAATCAAGCCGAGCGACAGCGCAATGCCGATGGCGGCGCGACGGTGGCGCACGGTGTCGTCGGGGCCGCGGCGGGCGATGACGCTGGTGAGCGTGGCCGCGATGACCGCGAGCAGCATCAGCGTGGGGTGCTCGACGACGACGTAGCGGAGCACCGGGTCCTTCATCGCCACTCCCATGTTCCCGAAGGCGTGGCGCGCGAGCGGGCTGGTGAAGAAGAGCAGGATGCCGAGGAGGAACTGCAGGTGCACCGACATCACGAAGATGGCGAGCGCACGCCGCGCGCCGGTGGCGTAGTCCATACCGCCGTTGATCCCCTTCAGGGCACGCACGAAGGCGACGAGGGCGAAGAGCAGGACAAGCCAGCGCGTGAGGTTATGGAGAGCGAGGAGCATTTGGGCTTCAGGGCGATTGAGGATTGGGAATCCGGATGGCGATTCAGGATGGCGATTGCGGATCGCGAATAACGATACAACGGTGCTGCCTATGGTGTGTTTTGTGCGTGGAGCGGTCGGTGTGCCCAAATCGCCAATCGAGATCCTGAATCGCAGTCCTCGATCCCAATCCGGATTCCAAATCCTCAATCGTCGTAGTGCAAGCTCTACCCGTCCGCCGTGAGCCTCTCCCGCCGCGACACCTCCGTGACGCCCTTCACCCGTCGCGCCGCCCGGATGATCTTGTCGAGGTGCACGAGGTTCTCCACCTCGACGAGCGCGGCACCGGTGACGCGGCCATCGATGGACTTCAGCTCGAGGGTCTTGATGTCGGTGCCGGTGCCGCTGACGGCGGCGGCGAGGTCGGCGTAGAGCCCACGGCGGTCGTTCCCCTCGATGTGCAGGCGAATGATGAAGCGCTCCCCCTCGCTTTCCTTCCAGTCGATCTCCAGCCGCCGCTCCGGCTCGTGCACGAGGAACAGGAGGTTGGGGCAGTCGGAGCGGTGGATGCTCACGCCGCGTCCGCGCGTCACGTAACCGACCACCTTGTCGCCGGGCACCGGCTGGCAGCACTGGGCGTAGCGCACCATCAGGCCGTCGGCCCCCTGCACGCGGATGCCGCGCGAGGTGTCCGACCGCTTCATGCGGTCGAGGAGACGCTCGAGCGGGCTCGCCTTGAGCTGCTGCGGCTCGGCGTTCTCGTCCACGTCGGGGTACAGCGCCTTGAGGACGTGCGTGATGGTGATGTCACCCTGGGCGATGGACGCGAGCACGTGGTCGGCGTCGACGAGCTTGAGCGCCTCGGCGGCGCGCGCCAGGTCGTCGTCGGTCAGCTTCGTCATCTTGCGCCGGCGCATCTCGCGGTCGAGGATCTCGCGCCCGATCTGCCGCGACGCCTTGTGCTCCTCGACGCGCAGCCACTGCCGGATCTTGTGCCGGGCGCGCCCGGTGCGCACGTGCGCCAGCCAGTCGCGGCTCGGACGTGCCAGCGGCGAGCGCGAGATTTCCACCGTCTCCGAGTTGCGCAGTTCGCGCGAGAGCGGGACGATGCGCCCGTTGACCTTGGCTCCGTGCACGTGCAGTCCCAGCTCCGTGTGCACCGCGAAGGCGAAGTCGATGGGCGTCGCCCCCTTCGGGAGCTGGATCACGTCGCCCTTGGGCGTGAAGACGAAGATCTCGTCCTGGTACAGGTCGAGCTTCAGGAATTCGAGGAACTGGTCGGGCGTCTCGGCGTCGAGCTGGAGCTCGAGGACCTGCCGGAACCAGTGGAGCGCCCGGTCGAGGTCATCACCGCGCTGGCGGTCGCCCTCCTTGTAGCGCCAGTGCGCCGCGATGCCGTAGTCGGCGGTGCGGTGCATCTCGAGCGTGCGAATCTGGATCTCGAACAGCGTGCCCTTGGGGCCGAAGACCGTGGTGTGCAGGGACTGGTAGCCGTTGGACTTCGGCTGGGCGATGTAGTCCTTGATGCGCTCCTGGAGCGGCGACCAGGCGCCGTGGATGACGCCGAGCGCGTGGTAGCACTCCGGCACGTTCTCAACGAGAACGCGGATGGCGTAGAGGTCGTAGACATCGTCATACGACTTGTCGCCCTTCATCATCTTCTTGTGGATGGACCACAGGTGCTTCGGGCGCCCGCTCACCTCGTGCACGATCACGCCGCTGTCCTTCAGGCGGCGCGTGAGGGGGCCCACCATCTCCTGGATCATCGCCTCGCGGTCGGCACGCTTCTGCTGCACGAGGCGGGCGAGGGTGCGATACTCCTCGGGCTCGAGGTAGCGGAAGGCGAGATCCTCGAGCTCGGCCTTCATCGCGGCGAGGCCAAAGCGATGGGCGAGCGGGGCGTACAGGTCGCGCGTCTCGAGCGCGATGCGGCGGCGCTTGTCCTCGGGGAGGTGCTCGAGCGTCCGCATGTTGTGCAGGCGGTCGGCGAGCTTGATGAGGATGACGCGCGCGTCCTTGGCGATGGAGAGCAGGAGCTTGCGGTAGTTCTCGACCTGCCGCTCCTCGCGCGAGCTTGCCGGCAGGTGGCCGATCTTGGTGACGCCGTCGACGATCTGCGCAACCTCGCGCCCGAACTCGCGCTCGACGTCCTCGCGGGTGACGTCGGTGTCCTCGATGACGTCGTGGACGAGCGCACTCGCCACCGTCACCGTGTCGAGCTGGAGCTCGGCGAGGATCTTGGCAACCTCGACGCAGTGCGTGACATACGGATCCCCGTTCCGCCGCGTCTGTCCGGCGTGCGCCTTTTCGCTGAACCGGTAGGCGCGCGACACGAGGTCGGCGTCGAGGCGCTCCGGATGGGCGTCGACGCTGAGCTCCCACTTGGGGATGATGTCGGTGAGGACAGGCGTAATCACGCTACGATTTGTGATATGGACCTAGGATTGCGATGGCGGATCACGATTCAGGATTGCGATTGGCGATGCGGGCGGCGCGACCGTTTCACGGCGAGCGACAACAACGGGGTCCACCGCGAGTGCGGCGGGACCCCGTTGGCTGATGGCTCTTCCCTCAAACTGACTCGGAGAACACCAGTGTCAAGGGGAACGCGTTCGTCGCTGCGCGTCCCGCATCCACCGCTCCCCGCACCCTGCACCTCACCGTGCCCCTGCACCCCACCCTGCACCCTTCCCCCGCACCCCACCCTGCTCCCTTCCCCTGCACCCCACCCTGCACCCTTCCCCTGCACCCTAGAGCATCCCCATCTCCGCAAAGCTCAGATATCTCCCCCGCCCGACGATCACATGATCATGCACCGGAATGTCGAGCAGCCGACCCGCCGCTACCAGTTGTTCGGTCACCGCGCGGTCATCGGCGCTTGGCGTCGGGTCGCCGCTCGGATGGTTGTGCACGAGGATGATCGCCGCGGCGCGCTCGGCGATCGCTTCACGAAAGACCTCGCGCGGGTGCACCAGTGAGGAATTCAGGATGCCGCGCGTCACGCACACATCGCGCTCCAGCCGGTGTTGCGCGTCGAGGATCGCGACGTGGAACTCCTCCACCGGCAGGTCCTCGAGGGAGGGCGCAAAGGCGCGCCACACATCGCGCGGCGCGCGCAGCGGCAGGGCCTCACCCGAAGCCTCGCCGGCCAGTCGCCGGCCGAGTTCGAGCGCGGCATGGATGGCCACGGCGCGTGTCGCACCGAGTCCCGGCACCGCGGCGAGCGCCGCGAGCGGACGGTCCCCCAGGCGGCGCAGTGAGCCGTCGGCCCGGCCGAGGACATCGTGGGCGAGGGTGAGCGCGGGGCGGCCGCGCGTCCCGGCGCCGATGACCAGCGCGAGCAGTTCCGGCGCCGAGAGAGCGCGCGCGCCGAGCGCGCGCAGCCGCTCCCGCGGTCGATCGATCGGCGAGAGCCCCTGCGGGGCGGCGGCAACGAGAGTCATGCCCCAGGCTAGCGGTTCCCGCGCCCGGCAGCGTCACCAAAAGAACACGGCCCGGTGCGCATTATTGCGCTCCGGGCCGCGATCTCGCACGCCCGTCGCTTACGGATCGGGGTTCGGCTTTCCGCCCGCCGCGCGCGCGGCGCTGACCTCGGCGCGCGACGCGGCACTCCGCTCGGCCTGCGCCTGGGATGGCGACTGGCTCTGCGTCGAGCTCGTGGGCGCTGCGGCCGCTGGCGCGCTCGACGACGGTGTGCTCGCCGTTGAGCGCGACACGTCGCCTGACCTGTTGCCCGAACTGCTCGATGACGTGCCGTACCCGCCAGACGACGTGAACCGACCCGCGCCGTAGCCGAAGTCACTCGAGGTGGCCCCCGGAATCGGCGGTACCCACGCTCCGGTAGACGGAATCAGGCGGGCGGGCTGCACCCCTTCGGGGATGATCGGCGCTCCGACCGTCAGGGTGGCACGCGGCGCCTCGGCGGTGCCGACGCCGCGACCGTACGCGCGGAAGCCCTCCTCGGCAGCGCCGCCACCGCGGCGGTAGGGCCGATACCCTTCCTCTCCCTGCGATGGCGGCATCAGCGGCGCGGTGCTGCGGACGCCACCGCGCAGCGGTACCGCGTCCTCGTCCACCTGATACTTGGGCGGGACCCTGCGGCCGGGGAGCTGCACGCCCTCGCGCGTCACGGTATCGATGGGAACGGGACCCGCCGGCGGTGTCCCCGGCGTGTCCGCATAGGGCTGCGCCACGGGGCAGTAGAACGTGCCTGATGCGAAGAAGAACTGCGCCGGCACTCTGTAGGTGCCGCCTGGGCACGCAAACGTGATGCTCTGGCCCATCCACCGGCTCGAACCGGAGTAGACGTCGTCCCACACCTCGAGCACATCCACCACGACGTCGTCCATGCTGGTGCCCGTCGGAATCACCGCGGCCACGATGTCCGTGAGCATGGACTGGGGTGCCACGACCGTGCTGGCGATGGCGCGGAAGCCCACGACGTGCTGCAGCCACTGGCGGGCCGCGTCGGGCGAGCTGACGAGACGCAGCGGCGCACGCGACGCGACGAGCAGCAGCGTCCGCGTGAGGCCGCTGCCGGCCTCGCCCCACCCCGCCTCGTAGCCGGTCCATCCCGTGGTGTAGTAGTACGAGATGATGCGACCACGGTTGTCCAGCATGTACATCGGGCGGGCATACTCCCGGGCGGCGCTCCAGCCGGAGTGGTCGAGTTGCGAACGGAACGGACGTCCCAGCAGGTATTCACCCGGTTCGACGGGCTTGGACGCCTGGTGCGAGGAACGCGGGAAGATCTGCTGCACGCCTCGTCCGGGGATGACCTCGAAGACCGCGACGTAGGCGGGCTGGTCCACGTAGAAGAGCGGCTCGAGCGAGCCGCGCCTCAACGTCGCCTCGAGCGGCGAGTGCACCTGGCCCGCCGCGCCGGCGGCGCAGACCGCCAGGAGCACTGCGGTACTCAGCAATCGCATGAACCCTCCGCCTGCGAATGGGGGTGTACTGCGTCTACTCGAAGTCTTGGACCGTCACACCCATTACGCAATGGGGTGCGCACCACGTGGCAGCCGACGCCCCGTGGTGCACCCACACCGCGGGGCGTCACATCGACGCTCCGTGGCACTTCTTGAACTTCTTGCCGGACCCGCAGGGACACGGATCGTTGCGCCCCACCGTGGACCAGTCCTGGAGCCCGGTGCCGCCGGAGGGAGCTACCAGCGCCCCGCTGAGTGATCGCGCGCGCCCCGCGCCGACGATCATCGGGTCGGCCTTGACGACCTCGCCTTCCTCCGGATTGTCGCTCGGACCGATGTCCACCACCTCGTCCGCCGGCACATCCTCGGCCACGCCGAGCGCGTTGAAGCGGCGCTTCACCTCGGGCGGTGCGACCGGTGCGGGCTGCTCGTACATCAGCTGCACGCGCAGGAAGCGCTCGGTGAAGGTGTGCCGGATGTCGGTCATGAGGTCCACGAACATCGTGTAGGCCTCCTGCTTGTACTCCAGCAGGGGGTCCTTCTGCCCCCACGCGCGATAGCCGATGGAATTCCGGAGCTGGTCGAGGTCGTACAGGTGGTCCTTCCACTTCTCGTCCAGCACATTGAGCATGACGAGCGCGAGCACCTGCGGTCCGTGGTCGGCGAGCTGCTCGAGCTTGGCGTAAAACGCCTTCGTCCCCGCCGCACCGCCCTCGGAGCGGGCGTCCGCAATGGTGCGCGGACGCGTGCCGTCGGGCTCGAAGCACGGCACCGTGAGCAGGTAGTGCATCAGCAGGTCCTGCCGCACGAGGTCGAGGTCCCACTCGAGCGAATCGTCGAACGCCGCGAGCGTCGTCTCGATGCGGCGGCCGACCGCCTCCTCCACCATCTTGATGGCCTCGCCCTTCAACTCCTCGCCACCCTCCAGCGCGAAGGCGCGCAGGTTGTAGATCACCTCGCGCTGCTGGTTCATCACGTCGTCGTAATCCAGGAGGCGCTTGCGGCTCTGGAAGTTCTGCAGCTCGACGCGCTTCTGGGCCTGCTCGATGGAGCGGGTGATGAGCGGATGCGTCAGCATCTCGCCCTCCTGCGCCCCGAGGCGGTCCATCAGCCGCGCGATGCGGTCCGACCCGAACAGGCGCATCAGGTCGTCCTCGAGCGACAGGAAGAACTGCGACGCGCCCGGATCGCCCTGGCGGCCGGCGCGGCCGCGCAGCTGGCGGTCGATGCGGCGTGATTCGTGCCGCTCCGACCCGATGATGTGCAGGCCGCCGCACTCCATCACGTCGATGTCCTTGCCATCCGGGTCCTTGATGCGCGACGGTTTTGACGGGAGCACGCCCTCGCCCAGCTTGATGTCGGTGCCGCGGCCGGCCATGTTGGTCGCGATCGTGACGCCGCCGTACTGGCCGGCCATCGCGACGATCTCGGCCTCGCGCTGGTGGTACTTGGCGTTCAGCACCTGCTGCTTGAGCCCGGCGCGCGTGAAGAGCCGCGACAGCGTCTCCGACGCCTCCACCGACGTCGTGCCGACGAGCACGGGGAAGCCGAGCTCGTGCAGCCGCTTGGTCTCCTCGACGATGGCGTTGTACTTCTCCCGCCGCGTCTTGTAGACGAGGTCGTGCCGGTCCTCGCGGATGACGGGCTGGTTGGTGGGAATGACCGCGACCTCGAGCCGGTAGATCTGGAAGAACTCCGTCTCCTCGGTCTCGGCGGTGCCGGTCATGCCCGCCAATTTCTCGTACATGCGGAAGTAGTTCTGGATGGTGATCGTGGCGAGCGTCTGCGTCTCGCCCTTCACCTGCACCCCTTCCTTGGCCTCGACCGCCTGGTGCAGCCCCTCGCTCCAGCGGCGCCCGTGCATCGTGCGGCCGGTGAACTCATCGACGATGAGCACCTGGCCGTCCACGACGACGTAGTTGACGTCCTTTTCATAGAGCGAGTGCGCGCGCAGCAGCTGATGGATGATGTTCAGCTTCTCGCTCTTGATGGCGTACTCGCCCTCGATGACGCGGCGCGCCTCGAGCTTCTCGGCGCCGGACATCTCGTGGCTGTGCTCGATGCGGTGGATCTCCGAGGAGATGTCGGGGAGCACGAATTGGTCGTGATCCGACGGGCTCAGGAAGTCCACGCCGCGGTCGGTGAGGTGCACCGTGTGACCGCGCTCGTCGAGCACGAAGAGCAGATCGTCCTCGAGGTCGCGGAACTGCTGCTTGGCCGACGGGATCTTGCGGTCGGCGATGACCTCAAGCTCCTGCTTTTGCACGAGCATCTTGACGCCCTGCTCCTGCAGGGCCTTGAGCAGCCGCTTGTTCTTCGGGTTGCCCAGCTGCGCCTTGTAGAAGCAGAGTCCGGCCAGTTGCGTGTCGCCATCCTCGAGCGCCTTCTCGCCGCGCGCCACGAGGTCGTTGGCCATCTCCGTCTGACGGCGGACGAGGCGCATCACCGAGGCGTTGTACTCGGCGTACTGACCGTCGCTCTCGTTCCCCACCGGGCCCGAGATGATGAGCGGCGTGCGCGCCTCGTCAATCAGCACCGAGTCCACTTCGTCGACGATGGCGTAGACGTGCGGCCGCTGCACGCGCTGTTCGGTGGCGACCACCATGTTGTCGCGCAGGTAGTCGAAGCCGAACTCGTTGTTGGTGCCGTACGTGATGTCGGCGTGGTACGCCGCGCGGCGCTCCTCCGTACCCGGCTCCGTGTCGTCGAGGCAGGACACGGTGAGCCCGAGGTACGAGAAGACATGCCCCATCCACTGCGAGTCGCGGCGGGCGAGGTACGAGTTCACCGTCACGAGGTGCACGCCGCGCTCCGGCAGCGCATTCAGGTACAGCGGCAGCGTCGCGACCAGCGTCTTGCCCTCGCCCGTCGCCATCTCCGCGATCTTGCCGAGGTGGAGCTGGATGCCGCCGATGAGCTGCACATCGTAGTGCACCATGTTCCAGTCCATCTCGCGCCCCGTCACCATCACCTTGGTGCCGACGAGGCGGCGCGCCGCCTCGCGCACGGTGGCAAATGCCTCGGGGAGCAGCTCGTCGAGCACGTCCCGGATGGCCGCGCGATACTCGCCCTCCAGTCCGCCGCGTCCGTCCGCGCCCATGAGCTGGTTGTCGATGGCCTCGCGCTCGCTGGCCTCGGCCGCCGTGCGCTTGCGCTCCTTCAGCTCCGCAATCCGCGCCGACAGTGCCTGCGTCCGCTCGGCGATGATCCCGCGGAACTTCGGGGTCTGGGCGCGCAGCTCCTCGTCGCTCACGGACACCAGACGCTCGCCGTGCTCCGCGATTTCCGCGAGGATCGGCTTGATGCGCTTGAGTTCCCGGTCGTGCCGTGAACCAAAGACGGCGCTTAGCACCTTGTTGAACATTCAGTGTCCTCTATTGGTACAGGCCGTGCGCCGCGATGTACGCGGCCACGGCGTCCGGCACGAACCCACGGATGGAGCGCCCTGCCGCCACCCGCTCGCGGATCTCAGTCGCCGACAGGTCCACACGACGCGTCGGCAACGCACGCACGCCAGCCGGCAGGTCCACCGCCTCCCCGCCCCGCGTGAGCACCACGATCTCCGCCAGCACCCGGATGACCTCGGGCTCCCGCCACTTCGGCAGGCTTGCCGCCGCATCAGTCCCTAAGAGCAGGAACAGTGCCGCATCGGGATGCCGCTCGCGATACGCCCGGAGCGTGTCCACCGTGAACGACAGCCCACCCCGCTCCAGTTCCACCGAATCCACCCTGAACCGCCCGTCCCCCTGCACCATGAGCCGGACCATCGCAAGGCGGTGCGCCGCGTCAGCCGACGAGACGCCTGCCTTCAGCGGTTGCTGCGCCGCCGGCACCCAGACCACTTCGTCCAGCGCCAGCGCCTCAGCGGCATCCACCGCCGCGAGCCAGTGCCCCACGTGCGGCGGGTCGAACGTTCCGCCGAAAATGCCGATCCGCACGGATTACGGTGCCGGCTTGGCCGGCACCACCGTCGCATCGGCCGCCGGCTTCATGCCGTCGCACGCCTTCACCACCGCCGGGTCCGTCGGGTAGAGAGCATACAGCGTCGCGCACACCTCGCGGGCGTCCTCGCGGTAGTTCATGAGCGGCGAGCGATACGCCTGCACCATCCTGATCATCGCCTGCCGCGCCCGGTCAGTGTTGGGATAGTTCTTGACCACGTCGCGGAAGTAGATGATCGCCGAGTCGTACGCCTTGCGGCGAAAGTAGCCGTCGCCCGTGTCAAAGTCCTTGGTGGCGAACCACTCGTCGAGACGCAGCAGTTCGGCGTCGGCGTTCTTCCGCAGCGGCGAGTCCGGGTACAGCGTCACCATGAGGCGGTACTGCACCTGTGCGAGCTGACCGTACTGCGGATCGAGCGACGGGCGGCGCCAGAGGCGCGCATAGCTGCGCCCCGACTCATAGAGCGCGTCGTCGGCGAGCGAGTCGTCCGCAAAGTTCTCCGCGAGCTTGGTGTACTCCTGCGCGGCCAACAGGTGCTCGGCGAGTCCCGTGTGCGCCCTGGCCAGGTGCCAGTACGCGGTGGGAAGCAGCGTGTCGCGGGCGGGCAGGTCGAGCGTCAACTTCTCGAACCCCGCCACGGCGTCCGACCACTTCCGCTTCTGAAAGCGCTCGATCGAGGCCTTGTACAGCGCCTCGTTGGTCGGGTAGTTCCGGAGCTTGAACGCCGGCCGGCACGCCGCGAGTGCGACGAGCAGGAGGACGAAGAGGCGATAGCGATGGGTCACGACAGAGAAATACCCGGCAAGGGGGCGGTGGTTCTGCGGATCAGCGGCCGCGCGGGGCCATGCGAGGCGACCCCGTGAGCGTGCGGAAGTAGTCGATGGTGCGCTGGACCCCGGTGCGGACGTCCACGGCCGGTGTCCAGCCCAGCAGGGCCCTGGCGCGGGTGATGTCGGGCTTGCGCACCTTGGGATCGTCCTCGGGCAGCGGCTCGAAGGTGATGGGCGCCTTCGACCCGGTAAGCTCTACGACGATCTCGGCGAGCTGTTTCACGGTGTACTCGTCGGGATTGCCGATATTGCACGGGTTGGCATCGCCGCGGAGGAAGAGCTGGTACAGCCCCTCCACCTCATCGTCCACGTAGCAGAAGGAGCGCGTCTGCGACCCATCGCCGTAGATGGTGATGGGCTCGTTGTTGAGCGCCTGCACGATGAAGTTCGACACCACGCGCCCGTCGCGCGGGCGCATGCGCGGGCCGTACGTGTTGAAGATCCGGACGATGCGCGTGTCGACGCCGTGCGTGCGGTGATAGGCCATCGTGATCGCCTCGGCGAAGCGCTTGGCCTCGTCGTACACGCCGCGCGGGCCGATGGGGTTCACGTTCCCCCAGTACGACTCGACCTGCGGATGCACGAGCGGATCGCCGTACACCTCGCTCGTCGAGGCGAGGAAGAAGCGCGCCCCCTTGGCCTTGGCGATGCCCAGCGCATTGTGCGTGCCAAGCGACCCCACCTTCAGCGTCTGGATGGGGAGCTCGAGATAGTCGATGGGGCTCGCCGGCGACGCGAAGTGCAGCACGCCGTCGAGCGGGCCGGCCACGTACGTGAACTCTGAGATGTTGTGGCGCACGAACGAGAACCGTTCGTTCCCGATCAGGTGCGCGATGTTGTCCGGGTGTCCGGTGATGAAGTTGTCGAGCCCGACGACCTCATGGCCGTCGCGCAGGAAGCGGTCGCACAGATGCGAGCCGAGGAAGCCCGCGGCGCCCGTGATGAGCACCCTCATGCGCGCTCCCGTCCGATGGAGCGGTAGGTGAAGCCGAACTTCTCCATCTTCGCCGGATCGTACAGGTTGCGCCCGTCCACGAGCACCGGCGACTTGAGCGCCGCCTTGATGCGCGCGAAATCGGGAAAGCGGTATTCGTTCCAGTCGGTGACGACAACAAGCGCATCTGCGCCGTCGAGCGCGGCGTAGTTGGTCTCGGCGTAGGTGATACGGTCGCCGAGACGGCGCTTCGCCTCGTGCAGCGCGGCGGGATCGTGCGCGCAGACCGAGCCGCCGGCCGCGAGCACCTGGTCGATCAGTACGAGCGCCGGCGATTCGCGCATGTCATCGGTGTTGGCCTTGAAGGCCAGCCCCCAGACCGCGATGCGCTTCCCCTGCAGCGTACCGAGCGCGGCCTCCAGCTTCGCGCCGACGATGGTCTTCTGCCGCGCGTTCGCCACTTCCACCGCCTCGAGCACGGCGAGCGGCGCACCGACGCCGTGCGCCGTGCGCAGCAGCGCCTGCACGTCCTTGGGGAAGCAGGAGCCGCCGTAGCCCGGCCCCGGGAACAGGAAGGCCGGCCCGATGCGGCTGTCGCTGCCGATGCCCTTGCGCACCAAGTCCACGTTGGCGCCCACCTTCTCGCACAGCCCCGCCATCTCATTCATGAACGAGATGCGCGTCGCCAGCATCGAGTTGGCGGCGTACTTGGTCATCTCGGCCGACGGGATGTCCATGAAGATGATCGGCTTGCCGGTGCGCACGAACGGCGCATACAGCTCGGCCATCACCGAGCGCGCGAAGTCGCTCTCGACCCCCAGCACGACGCGGTCGGGCTTGAGGAAGTCGTCGATGGCGGCGCCCTCCTTGAGGAACTCGGGATTGGAGCAGACGTGGAACGGGAACTTGGCGTGCACGGCCACGGCGGTGCGCACCTTGTCGGCCGTGCCCACGGGAACCGTGGACTTGGTGACCACCACCGTCTCGCGCGCCATGTGCTTGCCGATGGTGTTCGCCACCGCGAGCACGTGCTTGAGGTCGGCCGATCCATCTTCGTCGGGCGGCGTGCCCACGGCGATGAAGACGACGTCGGCCGTGGCGACGGCCGCGCCGATGTCGGTGGTGAACTGCAGGCGCCCTGCGGCCTGGTTGCGCTCGACCAGCGTGTCGAGCCCGGGCTCGTAGATCGGCAGGACGTTCTGCTTCAGCCCGTCAATCTTGCCCTGGTCGATGTCGGCGCACGTGACAGAGGACCCGGTCTCGGCGAAGCAAGCGCCCGCGACGAGGCCAACGTAGCCAGACCCGACAACAGTAATGTTCATAAGAGAGACAACAGAGAGAAAACAGAGGGACAACAGAGAGACAACAGACTAGACCGTGGCGTGTTGGCGGGGGGCGTCAGGAGTCAGTGATACGATGCGGGCCTTGCCGGGGAGGAGGGCCGCGGTGGCATGCCGCGAGTCCACCACGAGGCTCGCAAGGTTCACCACGCGCTGGTAGTCCACGGCCTTGTGGTTCGTGACGATCACGACGACATCGGCGGCCACCAGCACCTCGTCGGTGAGTGGCACGCCCACCACCTCGTGGCCGTCCTCGCGGTAGCGCGGCACGTGCGGGTCGTGGTACTCGACGTGCGCGCCCTGCGCCTCGAGCAGCTTGATGACGTCGAGCGCCGGGCTCTCGCGCATGTCGTCAATGTCGTTCTTGTACGCGACGCCGAGCACCAGCACGCGCGAACCGTTCACCGACTTCTTCACGTCGTTGAGCGCGCGCGCCACCTTCTCCACCACGTACGCGGGCATCGCACTGTTGATCTCGCTCGCGAGGTCGATGAAGCGCGTCTTGTAGTTCAGCGTCCGCATCTTCCACGCGAGGTAGTGCGGATCGAGCGGGATGCAGTGGCCGCCGATGCCGGGACCCGGCGTGAACTTCATGAAGCCAAACGGCTTCGTGGACGCCGCCTCGATCACTTCCCACACGTCCACGCCCAGCCGGTCGCAGACGATGGCCATCTCGTTGACGAGGCCGATGTTGACCGAGCGAAAGGTGTTCTCGAGCAGCTTCACCAGTTCCGCCGCCTCGGGCGACGACACCGGCACCGTGCGGTCAATGCAGGCCGAATAGAGGCGCGACGCCATGTCGGTGCAGGCCGCGGTGATGCCACCCACCACCTTGGGCGTGTTCTTCGTGTTCCAGACCGGATTGCCCGGATCCACGCGCTCGGGCGAGAAGGCGAGGAACGCGTCCTCGCCGATCGTCAGCCCGCGCGCCTCGAGGCGCGGCATCATCAGGTCGCGCGTCGTCCCGGGATAGGTGGTGCTCTCCAGCACGACGAGCATGCCCGGATGCGACTGTCGCGCGATCGCGTCGGCGGCGGACAGCACGTACGTCATGTCGGGATCGCGCGTCTTCGCCAGCGGCGTCGGCACGGCGATCGACACCGTGTCCGCTTCGGCAAGCCGGGACTCTTCCGTCGTGGCCGTGAACAGCCCGGCGTTCACGTGCTTCGCCACCTGCGCCGCCGGCACGTCCTGGATGTGCGACTCGCCGCGCATCAGCAGGTCCACGACGCGCTGCTGCACATCGTATCCGATCACGTGGAACCCGGCCTCGCACAGCTCCATCACCAGGGGGAGACCCACGTAGCCGAGGCCCACCACGGCGCAGACCGCCTGCCGGGACTCGATGCGCTGCTGCAACCGATCGCGAATGCTCGTCATACGGGGAGGAGTGGAGGGTGCGGGGTGCGGAGCATGCTGAGGGCGCGGCGAGGGCTACGTGCCGAAGAACGAGCGCACGGCCGACACGACTTCGTCGAGCTGGGCCGGCGTCAGTTCGGGATAGATCGGGAGCGACACCACTTCGGCCGAGGCGCGCTCGGCCTCGGGGCACTGCCCCTCCTTGTATCCGAGGTACGCAAAGCACGGCTGCAGGTGCAGGCACAGCGGGTAGTAGACCGAGTGGCCGATTCCCTTCGACGCGAGGTGCGCCTTGAAGGCGTCGCGTCGCGGCACGCGAATGGTGTACTGGTTGAAAATCGACTCGCTGACCGGTTCGGTGTACGGCGTGGTGATCTCGTCGACATCGGCGAACGCCTGGTTGTAGAAGGCGGCATTGGCGCGGCGCTTCGCGCTCCAGGCCGGCAGGTGCGGAAGCTTGGCCAGCAGCGCCGCCGCCTGCAGGGCGTCGAGGCGCGAGTTGTAGCCGACGATCTCGTGGAGGTAGGTCTTGGTGCTGCCGTGCGTGCGCAGGCGCATGAGCTCGTTGTAGAGCCCCTCGTCCTGCGTCACCACCGCGCCGCCGTCGCCGTACCCGCCGAGATTCTTGGAGGGAAAGAACGAAAAGGTGCCGATGGTCGCCGCCTCGCCCGCCATGCGCCACGTGCCGTCGATCTTGCGCCGTGCACCGATGCTCTGGGCGGCGTCCTCGATGACCGGGATCCCTTTGGCGACCTTGGCGACTTCCTCGACGGCGGCCACCTGGCCGAAGAGGTCCACCGGCACGACGGCCTTGGTCTTCGCGTTGATGGCCGCACCCACCGCCGCCGGATTGATGTTGAACGTCTTCGGGTCGATATCCACGAAGACCGGGCGGGCGCCCACGTTGTGGATGGCGCCGGCGGTGGCGAAGAAGGTGAAGGGCGACGTGACGATCTCGCTCCCCGCCCCCGCCCCGACCGCCCGATAGGCGATCAGGAGGGCATCGGTGCCGCTGGCGCAGCCGACCGCGTACCTGGAATTCGACAGCTTGGCGACCTCGGCCTCGAGGTCGGCGACGGGCTTACCGAGGATGAACGCCTGGTCATCCACCACCTTCATGATCGAGGCGACCATTTCGTCGCGGATGGTGGCGTGCTGGGCGCGGAGGTCGAGGAGTGGGACGGACATGGGCAGGTATTGGAAGGGGGGATTCTGGGATCCCCTTTATAGTTGGCTTAGCCGGAGAAAGTTAGCGTCCGCGACTCCCGTTCGGGAGTTCCGGACCTTAGAGGAGGGGGAGGGGTGCAGGGGCTTGGGAGGGGGAGGAGTGGAGCGAGGGGGGCGGAGCGAGGGGGCCGGCGGGTGGGCGAGTGGCGGCGGTCGCATCCTGGGTCGTGATACAACGAGGGCACGAAAGCGCCACCAGGTGGCCGCCCACGTGCCCTGAACACTTCGGGAGGAGGTTCGCCTCCTCTCCCCCTCACCCATCCCTGCACGCCTCCCCCTCCCCGCTAGATCTTCCCCCTCAGCGGCAGCGGCACCTCTCGTCCCGTCTTCGCCGACTCGTAAATCCCCAGGATCAGCTCCAACGACTTCCTCCCCGACCGACCGTCGGTGTCGGGCGCAGCCTCGTCGCGCAGCACCGACAGGACGTTGCGATAGTAGCCGGCATGGCCGAAGCCGTAGACGTTGGGCGGGTTGGTGGCCGCTGCCTCGATGAGCTTGTCATCGTCGTCGTACGACGCGAACTGCCAGTGTTCCACCTTGTTCACCGCCGTGCCGCCGATCTTCACCGTCCCCGTCTCGCCGACGATCGTGATGGAGCCCTCGAGGTTGCGCGGATACGTGAGCATCGTGACTTCGATGACGCCGATGGCCCCGTTGCGGAACTTGAGGATCGCCGCCCCGGAGTCCTCCGCCTCGATGCGGCGCGCCAGCGTCGCCGTGCGCGCCATCACGGACTCCACCGGGCCGACGAGCCATTGGATGAGGTCCACGTAGTGCGACGCCTGGTTCATGAAGGCGCCGCCGTCGAACTCCCACGTGCCGCGCCACGGCGCCTGGTCGTAGTACTCCTGCGGGCGCGCCCAGCGCACCGTGGCGTTGGCCATGTAGATGCGCCCGAACCGGCCGCGATCGATGGCGCGCCGCACGAGCTGGATGGCCGGATTCAGGCGGTTCTGCTTCACGACGAAGAGGCGCACGCCCGCGTCGTCGCAGGCCTGCACCAGTGCATCGGCTGACGCGAGCGAGATCGCCATGGGTTTCTCGCAGACCACGTGCTTGCCGGCCTGCGCCGCCTTGATGCCGTGCGCGGGATGCAGCCCCGACGGCGTCGCGATGACCACGACGTCACACTTCGACGTCTTGAGCATCTCGTCGTACGACGTATACCACGGCACGCCCCACTTCTCGCCGGCTTCGCGGGCGCGCTCCTCCACGATGTCACAGACGGCGCTCAGCGTCAGGCCGTCGAGCTCAGCGATGGTCTCGAAATGATTGCGCGCGATGCGGCCGCAGCCGACCAGCGCCACCCGGAATTCGCGGGCGCTCACAGCTCGCCTCCGGCGACGGGCGCGACCTTTTCGCCCTTGCGCGAGTACTGCTTGCCGCACGCCGGGCACTCGAGCTGCATGATGTCCTCGCGCAGCTTGACGCCGCACTCGCACATCCAGCCGGTGCGCCGCGCCGGCACGCCGGTCACGAGCGCGTAGTCGGGCACGTCGCGGGCCACCACGGCCCCGGCCCCGACGAAGCTGTAGCGCCCCAGCGTCACGCCGCACACCACCGTGGCGTTGGCGCCGATGGACGCCCCCTGCTTCACGAGCGTCTGCCGGTACTCATGCTTGCGCGACACGGCGCTGCGCGGGTTGATGACGTTGGTGAAGACCATGGACGGGCCGCAGAAGACATCGTCCTCCAGCACCACGCCCTCGTAGATCGAGACGTTGTTCTGGATCTTCACGTTGTTGCCGATTCTCGTGCCGTTCATGACGACGACGTTCTGGCCCAGCGAGCAGCGCTCGCCGATGACGGCGCCGGGCATGACGTGGCAGAAATGCCACACCTTGGTGCCGGCGCCGAGCGTCGCGCCGTCGTCGACGAACGCGGAGGGGTGTACCCAGGCTTCAGTCATGGGCCCTAATCTCGCTGCTGCGCGGGGCGAATGCCACAAGGCGGAATCGATCGGCCAGCAGCGCGCGTCCGTCGTCGAGCGCCACGAAGTCGCCCGCTTCGCCAGGCGCGACCCACAGTTCGTAGCCCGCGGGGATGAGTGCGAGCAGGTCGGACACGCTGCCAAACCGCTCGAGCCCGGCGCCGACGTGCGCCTCGATGAAGAGGTCCGGCGGCCGCTCCGCCAGCGTCCGCGCCGCGCCGCGCAGCGCATGCAGTTCGAAGCCCTCGACGTCGATGAACAGCACATCCGGCGCGCCAAACCGGACCGCGAGCGTGTCGATCGTCAGGGCGTCTACGCGCACGCCGACGCCCGCCTGCCGGCTCACGGCCCCATTCCACCGATCCTCGAACCAGAGCTCACCGTCCGCATCGCCGACGGCCGCGTGCACCACCGCCAGCTGCGCGACGCCGTTGGCCTCGGCATTGCGAGTCGCGACGCGCGCATTATGCGCCACCGCCTCGACCGCCACCACCTGCCCCGCGGGGCCGACGATCCCCGCGAGCATGAGCGCCACGACGCCCTGGTGCGCCCCGATGTCGAAGACGCGCGCACCGGGGCGCAGGCGCCCTCGCCCCTGCAGCAGCGCGATCTCGGAGCCGAGATCCCAGTCGTGGTCGTACCACCCGCGCGCCAGCGGATCGGCGATGTGGACGACCAACGGCCGTCCGCCGTACACGTGCCGCGCGTCGTACGCCCGGAACCGGGCCACGGCGAGGCGCCGCAGCAGGCGTCGCAGGGGCTCCGCCACGGCGCCCGGTAACAGCGCCGACGCCGCGCGGCGCAGCCAGCTCACGCGATGTCCGCCAGCCACTCCTGCACGCTGCGCACGGTTTTCTCCCGGGTGCGCAACGACTCGATGGCGTCACAGGCCGCGCTCGCCGCCGACAGCGTCGTCGTGTACGGCACGCGGTGCGTGATGGCCGACTGCCGCAGGGAGTAGTCGTCCTTGGCCGACCGCTTGCCGAGCGGCGTGTTGACCAGCAGCTGGACCTCGCGGTTCACCATGAGGTCCACGCCGTTGGGGCGTCCCTCGGCGACCTTCTTTACCGGTTCGCATGGCACGCCGTGCTCGCGCAGGTAGCGCGCCGTGCCGGCGGTGGCCACGAGGCCGAAGCCCATGGCGTGAAACCGGCGGGCAATCACGGTGGCGGCCGCCTTGTCGTAGTCGTTGACCGTCAGCATCACCTGCCCCTGCAGCGGCAGCCCATTGCCCGCGGAAATCTGCGCCTTGGCGAACGCCGTGCCGAACGCGTCGGCAATGCCCATCACCTCGCCCGTCGAGCGCATCTCGGGACCGAGGATCGGGTCGAACTCGCGGAACTTGGCGAACGGGAAGACCGCCTCCTTCACCGCCACGTAGGGCGCGATGATCTCCTCGGTGAAGCCGATGTCCGTGAGCTTCTCGCCGAGCATGACCCGCGCGGCCAGCGAGGCGAGCGGCACGCCGATCGTCTTGGAGACGAACGGAATGGTGCGCGACGCGCGGGGATTGACCTCCAGCACGTAGACGATGTTGTCCTTCACCGCGTATTGCACGTTGATCAGCCCGACGACACCCAGCGCCTTGGCGAACGCCACCGTGTGCACGCGCATCTGGTCGGCATCTTCCTTGCGGAGCTGGATCGGCGGGAGGGCGCAGGCCGAGTCGCCCGAGTGAATGCCGGCGTTTTCGATGTGCTCCATCACGCCGCCGATCACCACGGTCTCGCCGTCGCTGATCGCATCGACGTCCGCCTCGAACGCATCCTCGAGAAAGCGATCAATGAGCACCGGCCGGTCTTCCGAGACCCGCACCGCGCGCTGGAAGTAGTCGCGCAGCGAGGTTTCGTCGTAGACGATTTCCATGGCGCGGCCGCCCAGCACGTAGCTGGGGCGGACGAGCGTGGGGTACCCGATGCGCGAGGCGATCTCCACCGCCCCCTCGACGCTCGTCGCCGTCCCGTTGGGCGGCTGCGCCACGTTGAGGCGCCGCGCGATCGCGTCGAAGCGGCGGCGGTCCTCGGCCTCGTCAATCGCGTCGGGTGACGTGCCGAGGATCTTCACCCCGGCCGCCTCGAGCCCCCGCGTCAGCTTGAGCGGTGTCTGCCCGCCCAGCTGCACGATGACACCCAGCGGCTGCTCGCGCGCGACGATTTCGAGCACGTGCTCGAGCGTGAGCGGCTCGAAGAACAGCTTGTCGCTCGTGTCGTAGTCGGTGGAGACGGTCTCGGGGTTCGAGTTGATCATGATCGTCTCGTACCCCTGTTCGCGCAGCGCCATCACGGCGCGCACGCAGCAGTAGTCGAACTCCACGCCCTGCCCGATGCGATTGGGCCCCGAACCGAGGATGATCACCGACTTCCGTCCCGTGCGCGGGGCCTCGTCCTCCTCGTCCCACGTGCTGTAGAGGTACGGCGTGCTCGACGGGAACTCGCCGGCGCAGGTGTCGACCATCTTGTAGACCGGGCGAATCCCCGCCTTCCACCGACGCTCCCGCACCTCCTGCTCTCCTTCCCCACGCAGGCGCGCGAGCTGCACGTCGGCGAAGCCCATCTTCTTCATGCGGTGCATCACCGCTGGACTCACCGAAGGGAGCGCGGCGTACTCGCGTTCGGCGTCCACCAGCTCCTGCATCTGCGCGAGAAACCAGCGGTCCACGAACGTGATCTCGTAGATCGCGTCGTGGCTCATCCCCGCCATCAGGGCGCGCTTGATCTGGTAGATGCGCTCGGGGGTCGGCACCGACAGCGCGGCGGCGATCGCCTCCAGCGAGTCGTCGGCCAGGCGGTCGTCAATGAGCCGCTCGCCGACGTCCCATCCCTGCCGCCCCGTCTCGAGCGCGCGCAGCCCTTTCTGGAACGCCTCCTTGAACGTCCGGCCGATCGCCATCGACTCGCCCACCGACTTCATCATCGTGGTGAGCCCCGCGTTGGCCGCCGGGAACTTCTCGAAGGCGAAGCGCGGGCACTTCACCACGACGTAGTCGAGCACCGGCTCGAAGCTGGCCGGCGTCGTCTTGGTGATGTCGTTGGCGAGCTCGTCGAGGCGATAGCCCACGGCGAGCTTGGTGCCGATCTTGGCGATGGCGAAGCCCGTCGCCTTGGAGGCGAGCGCCGACGAGCGCGAGACGCGCGGGTTCATCTCGATGACGATGAGCTCGCCGTTGACCGGGTTCAGCGCGAACTGGATGTTGCAGCCGCCGGCGTCCACGCCGATCTCGCGGATCACCTTCACCGCGGCGTCGCGCATCTCCTGGTACTCGCGGTCGGTGAGCGTCATCGCCGGCGCGACGGTGATGGAATCGCCGGTGTGCACGCCCATCGGGTCGAGATTCTCGATGGAGCAGATGATGACGACGTTGTCGTCCCTGTCGCGCATCACCTCGAGCTCGAACTCCTTCCAGCCGATCAGCGACCGCTCGATGAGCACCTGGGTGATGGGCGACTCGGCGAGCCCGCGCGTGACGATGGCGATGAACTCGTCGCGGTTGTAGGCGACGCCGCCGCCCGACCCGCCGAGCGTGAACGCCGGCCGGATGATCGCGGGGAAGCCCGTGAAGTCGACGATCTCGAGCGCCTCCTCCATCGTGGTCGCGATCTTTCCCTGCGGGCACTTCAGCCCGATCTTCTCCATCGCCTCACCGAACAGCTTGCGGTCCTCGGCCACGGCGATGGCGCGGGCGTTGGCGCCGATGAGCTCGACGCCGTACCTGGCGAGCACGCCGTTCTCGTGCAGGGCCATGGCGACGTTGAGCGCCGTCTGGCCGCCCATCGTCGGCAGCAGTGCGTCGGGGCGCTCGCGGGCGATGATGAGCTCCACGTACTCCGGCGTCACCGGCTCGATGTAGGTGCGATCGGCGAGCTCCGGGTCCGTCATGATCGTCGCCGGATTCGAGTTGACGAGGATGACCTCGTACCCTTCCTCGCGCAGCGCTTTCGCGGCCTGGGTGCCCGAGTAGTCGAACTCGGCGCCCTGCCCAATGACGATGGGACCGGAGCCGATGAGCAGGATGCGATGGATGTCAGTGCGACGGGGCATTCAACAGGTCGTCTATGATGTCGGAACGCGAGCGGCGGGGAGCCCAGCCGGTCGTGGAGCGAAGCTTCGAGTTGTCACCCACCAGCCACGGCACGTCGACGGCGCGGCGGAGGGGCGGATCGCTGACGAGATCGGCGTCCACGCCGGCGCGCGCGCAGACGTCGCGCGCGAGCGCCTCGACCGTGACGCCGTCGCCGGAGCAGACGTTGTAGACCTCGCCGGGGACGCCGCGCGTGGCGAGCGCCACGTACGCCTCGGCGGCGTCCGCGACGTGCAGGAAGTCACGCGTGGTGTCGAGGTTGCCGAGCACCAGCGTGCGACCGCCGGCCGGCTGGTCGTTGAGCGCGCGGACCCGCGCGACGAGCGACGGCAGCAGGAATCGCGGAGACTGTCCCGGTCCCGCCTGATTGAAGCTCCGCGTCGCGATCACGCGCAGCCCTTCCGCGCGAAACGCACCGAGCGCCATCGCCTCCTGCGCCGACTTGGAGGCCGCATACCAGGTGGCCGGCCGGCACTCGGACCGCTCCGACAGCAGGCCATGCTCGGGCGCATGGCGTCCGTACTGCTCGGCGCTTCCGATCACGAGAACGACCGGATCGAGCGTGGAGGCGCCGCGCAGCTGCTTCACCGCGGCGAGGATGGAAACGGTGGTTTCAACGTTGGTCCGGAAGCCCGACAACGGGTCATCGCCGAACGCCGGGACGAACGAGATGCCCGCGAGATGAAAGACCGCATCGGGCGTGGACTCGCCAACGACCTGTGCAATCGTCGAGCCGGCGAGCAGGTCGGCCTGGATCCACTGAATGGCGGCGCGCTCGGGCTCCGACAGCACGCTCTCGCCCGGGAGCGTCGTGAGCGACACGCCCGTGACCTCCCAGCCGTCGCGCAGCAGCGCACGGCAGAGCCACGGGCCGACGAACCCTGAAGCTCCCGTGACGAGCGCCCGTTTCATGCCGCCTACGCCCGATGACGCGAGAGATCCGCGTCCACCATCATTCGGACGAGGCCATGAAAGTCGACCGAGGGCTCCCATCCGACTTCGCGCTTCGCCTTCGAGGGATCGGCCACGAGCAGCTCGACTTCAGCCGGTCGAAGGAACTGCGGATCCGTCCGCACGTGGTCCTTCCAGTCGAGCCCGGCGTGACTGAACGCCGCCTCGCACAGCTGCTGCACCGTCCAGGTGTGCCCCGTGCCGATGACGAAGTCGGTCGGCGTATCCTGCTGCAGCATGCGCCACATCGCGTCCACGTAGTCCCCCGCGAAGCCCCAGTCGCGGCGGGCGGAGAGGCTGCCGAGCACCACCTCGGTGGCGCGTCCCAGCTTGATGCGGGCGACCGCGTCGGTGACCTTGCGGGTCACGAACTCGAGGCCACGCCGCGGGCTCTCGTGGTTGAAGAGGATCCCACTCACCGCATAGAGGCCGAACGACTCGCGGTAGTTCACCGTGATCCAGTGTCCATAGACCTTGGCCACGCCGTACGGCGAGCGCGGGTAGAGCGGCGTCGACTCGCGCTGCGGCGTCTCCTGCACCATGCCGAACATCTCCGACGAGCTCGCCTGATAGAAGCGCGCCTTCGGGCAGGCGCGCTTCATCGCCTCGAGCATGCGGGTGACGCCGAGCGCGGTGAACTCGCCGGTGAGCACCGGCTGGGTCCACGACGTGGCGACGAAGGACTGGGCGGCGAGGTTGTAGATCTCGTCCGGCTTCACCGCTTCCATCACGTCCACCAGCGACGTCTGGTCGAGGAGGTCCGCCGAGTGGATCTCGACGCGGTCGATGAGATGCTCGATCCGCTCGTAGGGCGTCGTGGAGGAGCGGCGCACGATGCCAACGACACGGTACCCTTTCGCGAGGAGGAACTCGGCGAGGTAGGAGCCGTCTTGGCCAGTGATGCCGGTGATCAGCGCAGTGGGCACGGTGAGTGATGGTAGACGGTGGAGGGTAGACGGTTGATTCACCGCCGGCATGGCGGACGGCGTTCAGTGGAGGGAAATCTACCCTCTACCATCCACCCTCTACCATCCAGAAAGAAAGGGAGCCCACAGGGGCTCCCCTCTCACTACCCCAACAGCGGCACGACCCTGCCCTTACGCAACCGCGGCCTTCCCGCGCGGGGCGCGGCGGACCTTGTTGGCGTGCAGGCAGCGCGTGCAGACCTTCACCTTGGTGATCTTCCCTTCGTGGACCACGCGAGCGACCTGGAGGTTGGGCTTCCAGGTGCGGCGGGTCTTGTTGTTCGCGTGCGAGACGTTGTTGCCGAAGGCGATTCCCTTCTCGCAGACGAAGCACTTGTTGCGGGCGATGGGCATGGCTCAGTTCTCCACGATCTCAATGCGCGCCATGTCCGCACCGTCGCCCTTGCGATGGCCGGTCTTCAGAATGCGCGTGTAGCCGCCCGCGCGCTTGGCCATCTTGGGACCGACTTCCTGGAACAGCTTGTCGGCGGCCGCGCGCTTGTGGACGTGCTTGCCGGCCTCGCGGCGCGCGTGCAGCGTGCCGGCCTTGGCCTTGGTGATGAGCTTCTCGACGAAGGGCCGGAGTTCCTTGGCCTTCGCTTCGGTCGTTTCAATCGCGCCGCTCTCGATGAGAGAGGTCGCGAGGTTGCGCAGGAGCGCGAGCTTCTGCTCGCTGGTCCGGCGCAGCTGCCGGCCTGCCTTGCGGTGACGCATCGGGTGTTACTCCTCTTCTTCGTCGTCGGGCGCGTTGGCCGCGGCCCGGCTTGGCGGCGTGCCCCAGTCCGTGACCCGGACGCCGTCGCCACTGTCCTCGAACTTCATCCCGAAGTTCAACCCTTCGCGCTCGAGCAGGTCGGCGATCTCCTGGAGCGACTTCTTGCCAAAGTTCTTCACCTGAATGATCTGGCCTTCCGTCTGCCGGACGAGATCGCCGAGCGAACGGATGTTCGAGTTCTTCAGGGAGTTGACCGACCGCACCGAGAGCTCGAGCGCGTCGATGGACGTCGACAGCAGCTGGGCGAGACGCTGGGCGTCGGACGTGCCGTCGCCCGCAATGGCCGCGCTGTGCGACCCGAAGCCGGCGAAGTGCTGGAAGTGCGTCTGCGCGAGGGCGGCGGCATAGCTGACCGCCTCCTCGGGCGACACCGTGCCGTTCGTCTCGACCGTGAGGACGAGGCGATCGTAGTCGGTGCGCTGGCCGACGCGGGTCTCGCTGACGTGGAAGTTCACGCGGCGAACCGGCGAGTAGATGGAGTCGATGCGGACGAGGTCCACCGGCAGCGACCGGTCGGCCGGGTGCTGGTCGGACTCGACGTAGCCGCGCCCCTTGTTCACGTACAGCTCGACCGTGATGTCGCGGTCGTCCTGCATGGTGAACAGGTGGTGCTTGGGGTTGATCACCCGCACGCCGCCCTGGTCCTCGATGTCCCCGGCCACCACCGCACCCGCCTTCGTGCAATTGATGCGGAGCACCGTTTCCTCGAGGTCCCCGGCCAGCGAGAGCGTCAGCGACTTGAGGTTGCCGATGATCTGGTGGACATCCTCGACGACACCCTGGATGGTCTGGTGCTCGTGGAGCACGCCGTCGATGCGGAAGCCCCAGACGGCGGAGCCGCGCAGCGACGAGAGCAGCATCCGGCGCATCGCATTGCCGAGCGTGTGCCCGTAGCCCCGCTCGAGCGGCTGCAGGCGGAACTCCGCGATGTTCGGGTTGTCGTCGCGCTTCGTCATCTCGACGAGCTGCGGCCGCACCAACCCGCGCAAATCAATAGTCTGTGCCATTCGTCCGTGAGATCCGTGGTGTGGTCAGGCGGCGCCTGCGGCGCCGTCTACGCCCTGCCTCGCCCCTGACGCGCGGCAGGCCCGTGTGATAGTCAGGGTAGACCGGACGGTGGACGGATGATGGAGGACGGAAGTGCTCTTCCGTCTTCCGTCCTCCGTCTTCCGTCTTACTTCGAGTACAACTCCACGACCAACTGCTCCTGCGCAGCGATCGGGATCGAGGCGCGCTGCGGACGCTCGAGCATGCGGCCGCTGAAGGAGTCCTTGTCTACGGCCAGCCAGCTCGGCACCTGGCCGCGGGCGGCCTGTTCGAGCGACGCGAGCACGCCGACGTTGTTGCGCGAGTGCTCCCGGACGCGAATCTCCTGCCCCGGCTGCACCTGGTACGACGGGATGTCCACCGTCTTGCCGTTGATCTCGACGTGACGGTGGCAGATGAGCTGGCGCGCGGCCTTGCGGCTCGCGGCGAAGCCCATGCGGTACACCATGTTGTCCAGACGGCTCTCGAGCGCGGCCAGCAGGTTGTGGCCCGTGATGCCCGGCAGCGACGACACCTTCTCGAAGGTGTTGCGGAACTGCCGCTCGCTCACGCCGTACATGCGCTTGATCTTCTGCTTCTCGCGCAGCTGCTTGGCGTACTCCGACACCTTCCGGCGGCGGGACGTGTTCTGCCCGTGCTGGCCCGGCGGGAACGGACGACGCTCAACGGGGCACTTCTCGGTGAAGCACTTGGTGCCCTTGAGGAACAGCTTGGTGCTTTCGCGCCGGCACTGCCGGCAGCTGGGACCTGTGTAGCGCATGGCCTAGACCCTCCGGCGCTTCGGCGGACGGCAGCCGTTGTGCGGAATCGGCGTGACGTCCTTGATCGACTTGACGGTGAGTCCGGCGGCGGCGAGCGCCTGGATCGCGGACTCGCGCCCCGACCCCGGTCCCTGCACGCGGACGTGCACCTTGCGCACGCCGGCGGTCAACGCCTCGCGCGCGCACTGCTCGGCGGCGACCGTCGCCGCGAACGGGGTGCTCTTCTTTGAGCCCTTGAACCCGGCCTTGCCCGCCGAGCCCCACGACACCGCGTTCCCGTGGGAATCGGTGATCGTGATGAGGGTGTTGTTGAACGTGGCGCTGATGTGGGCGACGCCCTCGGCCTCCACCACGCGCTTGGTCTTCTTGCCCGTAGCCATTACTTGGTCACCTTCTTCTTGCCGGCGATCGCGCGACGCGGACCCTTCTTGGTGCGCGCATTGGTGTGCGTCCGCTGCCCGCGAACCGGCAGTCCGCGACGGTGGCGGATGCCGCGGTACGACCCGATGTCCATCAATCGCTTGATGTTCATCGCGATCTCGGTGCGCAGGGCCCCTTCGACGCGGTACGTCTTTTCAATCTCCTGACGGAGCTTGTTGACGTCGCCGTCGGTGAGGTCCTTCACCCGGATGTCCGGCGAGACGCCCGCCGTTTCGAGGATGCGGCGCGCCACTGCGCGGCCGATGCCGTAGATGTACGTCAGGCCGATGTCCACGCGCTTTTCGCGCGGCAGGTCGACGCCAGAAATTCGAGCCATAGTCGGTTAACCCTGCCGCTGCTTGTGCTTGGGATTGCGCTTGCAGATGATGCGAGTCACGCCGTCGCGCTTCACGACCTTGCAGTGCTCACAAATCGGCTTCACGCTGCTGCGAACTTTCACACGAACTCCCGGTGGTGCGAAGACGGTAGTTTTTTGGGACAGACAAGTATCGTAACCGCTTGAGACGCCGAATACAAGCGGGGGACTTGACTTTTTTTTGCTACACACGTGTACGGACGATAGCACGCCGGCTTCGGTGAATGTTCGGCATCGGGAACGACGACTGAGGATTGGGAATCCGGACTGGGATCGCGGATTCCGATTCATGACTGCGATCTGCGATCTGCGATCTGCGATCTGCGATTTGCGATTGCGCATCGGGGCGTCCGAGGGGGCGCCCCGCCCACCGCGCGACAGCGCTAGCTCGCCAATTCCGCCAGGACGCGGCGCATGGCGCCCGGTGGGTCGTCCGCCGCGGTCACCGTGCGGCCGATGACCACGTACGAAGCCCCTGCCGCGGCCGCCTCGCGCGGCGTCATCACGCGCGCCTGATCGTGCGTCGGCGTGCCGCCCAGCCGGATTCCGGGCACCAGCGTGCGCAGCCGGTCACCGAGCGCGGCGCGCACCTCGGCCACCTCCGACCCGGCGCAGACGATGCCGTGCGCACCAGCAGCGTCGGCGGCGCGCGCCAAGCGCAGCACCTCGTCGCCGACGCTGGCCACCGCATGACCGCGCGCCGCCTCGAGGTCGCCCTGCGTCATCGAGGTGAGTACCGTCACCGCCAGGATCCCGGTGGCACCGCCTCCCTCCACCGCCGCGCGCAGCATCGCCTCGCCCCCCACCGCGTGTACCGTGAGGAGCTCCACGCCCAGCGACGACGCGCTCTGCGCGGCACCGCGCACCGTGTTGGGGATGTCGTGCAGCTTGAGGTCGAGAAAGACCCGCTTCTCGATGCCGCGCAGCCACTCCACCACGCGCGGCCCCTCCGCCGTGTAGAGCTGGAGGCCCACCTTGAAGAAATCGGCGGTGTCCTCGAGCCGGTCCACCAACGCGCGCGCCGACGTCATCGTCGGCACGTCGAGCGCCACGATCGGCGTCGGCACGACGGCGGCGCGTCCAGACGGCGGCATCATGAGGGCCACTCCATGGCGCCGCGGAGGTCGGCGAGCCGCGACACCCCGTGCGCCTCGCACCACCGCGCGAGATCCCGCACGATGCGTTCCGCCGCGCGCGGCGCGGCCATGGACGCGGTGCCGAGCGCCACCAGCGACGCGCCGGCAAGCACGAGCTGCAACACATGGTCCGCCGTGCTCACACCCCCGGTGCCGACGACCGGCACGCCGGGAAGCGCCTGCGTCACGCGACGCACGGCGAGCGCCGCCACGGGAAGCAGGGCTGGCCCGCTGACGCCGCCGCTGCCAAAACCGAGCACCGGACGGCGCGTCTCGGTGTCCACGACGAGGCCCGGCAGCGTATTGAACAGCGTGACGCCCGTGGCGCCGCTCTCGATGGCCACGCCCGCGGTGCCGACCACGTCGGGGAGCGTCGGCGAGAGCTTCACAAAGAGCGGCTTGGCTGTCGCGCCGCGGGCGCCCGACACGAGCGCACGCAGCGCGTCTGGATCGGCGCCGAACTCGAGCCCCCCCTTCTTCGTGTTCGGGCAGCTCACATTGAGCTCGTAGCCCTGAAAGCCGGGCGCGGCATCGAGCCCGGCCACAACCTCGGCGTAGTCCTCGATGGTATGGCCCACCACGTTCACGAACACGCGCGCACGCCGCACGTGCGCGGCGATCCACGGCAGCGCCTCGGCGCGCACGGCCGCGAGCCCGGGGTTGGCCAGGCCGACGGCGTTGATCATGCCGCCGTCGAAGTCCCAGACGCGCGGCGCGGCGTTGCCGTGGCGCGGCTCGGGGCTCACGGCCTTGGTGACGAAGCCGCCGATGCGATCGAGCTCGAGCACGCCCGAAAGTTCGCGGCCGTAGCCTGCCGTCCCCGAAGCGAGCAACACGGGATTCGCGAACTCGAGTCCGGCGACGGTCGTGCGCAGCGCCTCGCTCATGGGATGGCGCCCTGCGCTGGTGACTTTGCCGCCGGCTTTCTCACGGGTCGGACCGTCCGCTTGTTGGCGCCCGGCTGCACCGGGGTGCGCAGCCGCGTAAGTGAATCGGCAAACTGCAGCGCGACGTCCTTCCACGCAACGCGCAGCGTGGACTCCGACACCTCCCACGCGGCGTGGTCGCCCGGACTGCTACCGTCGAGCGCGAGCGCCCAGGGCGACCGCGGGTACCGCTCGCGCAGCCGCGCGTGGAGCGCCGTCGCCGAGTCCGGCGCGAGAATCGCGGCGGCAAAGAGCCCGCGCGGCGCCATGACGGCACCCTGGAGCGTCTGGTCGATCCGCCGAAAGAGCTGATACGCCAGCCGCGGCGCACGCAGCGAATCGCGGGCCACCTCGGCGGCGAGGTACGCGGACGCGCCGGACGGATCGGCGCGCCCGGCCAGCAGTTCGGCCAGCAGCAGGTTGTCGTCGAGCCGGCGCTGGATCATGGATGCCCGTCCCTGCACCGAACCGCGGCGCACGGCGGCCGAGACGTCATCGAGGCGGGACAGCGGCGCGAGGGAAAGCAGCGTGAGGCGCGCGACCGCTTCGGCGTCCGCGACGCTGTCCACCGCGAGGCGGCGCGCCGCGAGCAGGTGCCCGCGCGCGCGCGCGTCGAGGCCGGCCTCGATCTGCAGGTCGGCGGCGAGCATGTGCAGCGACAGCTTGTCGTTGGCCCGCGTTCCGGCCGCGTGGTACTGCGCGACCAGCCGCTCCACGGCATCGCGCCGCCCGGCGAGCCAGAGCGTGCGCAGCATCGGCGAGAGCTCGGGGCGCACATCGCCGCGTGCCGCGCGCAGCGCCAGCAGCGACTCGGCCGCGGCGTATTGATGCGCGCCCAGCGATGCCTGGGCGAGTTCCCAATGGGCGGCGCCGGCGTCGAGCGCGCCGAGGACGCGACGGGCACGGTCCGCATCGCCGAGGGCGATGGCGGCTCGCGCCGCCCAGAGTGCGGCCACGGGACGCACCTCCGACTGGCCGCTCGTGGAGAGCGGTTCCAACAGGGAGAGCGCGGACGCAGGACGCGCCTCACGCACCTCGCAGACACCCCGCGCGACAAGAAGGCGATCCCGTTCAACGGGCTCGAGTGCCGGGAGTGCCAGCGCCTCAATGAGGCGAGGGCCCGCGCTGGTGCAGTCACCGGAGAGCGCCGCCGCGCGCGCGGCGATGGACAGAGCCTGCGGCCGCCAGCGCGAGCGCGGGTGGCGCACCAGCACGGTTTCGGCCTTCGCCGCGGCGACGGCATACCGCGACCCGGCTTCCGCCTCGCGCCCCTGACGGGCGAGCCGCTCGCCAGCGGAGAGCTCGGTCTTGGCGTTGTAGACGCCATTGTAGTACGCGCAGGCGGAGAGCGATGGCAGCAGGCAGATGGCGGATGGCAGAACGACGTACCGCAAACGGCGGCCCAGGATGCGCCGCAGGCGGCAACCGCTCGCCAGCCGCAGGCGGCGTTTCATCGGCCGCCACTCGGGGTGATGCGCTGCTCGTACCGGCCGAGGTATTCCGCCGCGGCGTCGGCGATGGCGTTGGCGAGCGTGCGCTGGCCGGCGGGCGAACTCATGAAGGCCGCCTCGGCGTTATTGGTGCCAAACCCAATCTCGACGAGCACCGCGGGCATGTACGCCTTCACCAGCACCCGGAATCCGGCCTGCTTGACGCCGCGGCTCGGACCGGGGTGCACGCGCCGGAGCGACCCCTGGATGATCTCGGCGAGGTCGTTCGACTCGCGCAGGTGCTCGTTCTGCGCCATGTCGTTGATGATGAAGCCGAGCGGGTCGTCCCTCGGCGCATCCGCTTCGGTTTCGAACCGCACGACCTCATTTTCCATCTGCGCCACGCGTCGCTCGTCCTCTGTCTTCGCCTCGGCGAGAAAGTACGTCTCGAAGCCACGCGCGGCGTGCGGATCGCGCCACCTGGGATTCGCAGCGTTGACGTGCACCGAGATGAAGAGGTCGCCCTTGTTGCGGTTGGCAATGCGACCTCTATCGTCGAGCGCGATGAGCGTGTCGGTGCGACGCGTCATGACCACGGCGTAACCGCGGCGCTCGAGCTCCTGCTCGAGTTGCAGGGCGACGCCGAGCGTGACGTCTTTCTCGCGGACGGGCGTGCGCTCGGGACTCCACCCGCGCATGCCGGGATCGCGACCGCCGTGCCCCGCGTCCACCACGACGACGCGCCGCCGGTTGGGACGGGACGCGGGAGCGGGTGCCGTGGTGTCGGCCCGCTTCTGCGTGGGTGATGCCGAGGCGCGCGCTGTCGCAGCGGCAGATTCGGCCGCGGGCGACGCCGCCGGCTGGGTGGGCCGCGCCGCGACCGCGGGCAGGGCCGCCGTCGGGGTGAGCCGGTGGCGCACCGGATCCCAGCGCAGGCGCGCGCCGGCGCGCGGCGCGATGTCGGTGAGGAGCTGCACCGGAAGCTCCAGGCGTCCGTCGCGCTCGCGCGCCGCGGCAACGAGCGGGTACAGCCTTCCGTCCGAGAGCGCAAACGGGACTCGATCGGCGAGCTCGAAGGCGACGCCGGCGATGCTCACGAGGAACCGGTGGTTCGGCAGGCGCTGCACACCTCCGCCCAAGGCGCCGGTCGCCGCCTCGGCGACAACAAACGACGCCTGTCCGTCGGCGCGCACCGGAATGGCCGAGTCGCGGCCGCTGATGACGAAGCGCAGCGAATCCACTGGGCCGGCGATGGCGGAGGCGAAGAGGAGCGCCAGCATCATCGGCTGCTCCGCAGCGCGCGGGCGACTTCGCGCTGGGCGTCCTTCTCCTTCAGGTCGGCGCGCTTGTCGTGCAGCTTCTTGCCGCGGCCGAGCGCGAGCACCACCTTGGCGCGCCCGCGGCGGAACCGCAGCTCAAGCGGAATGATGGTAAGTCCCTTCCGCTCGACCGCGCCAATGAGGCGGCGGATCTCGCTGGCATGCAGCAGCAGCTTGCGAGTGCGCGTGGCTTCGTGATTCCAGGCCGATCCCTTCTCGTACGGCGCGATGTGGAGATTGATCAGCCAGAGCTCGCCGTCCTTCACGATGCCGTAGGCATCGACGAGGTTCGCCTTGCCGTTGCGCAGCGACTTGACCTCGGTGCCCTGCAGCACGAGCCCCGCCTCAAAGGTCTCGAGGACCTCGTAGTCGTGGCGCGCGCGCTTGTTGCGGGCGATCAGTTCGGTGTCGGGGGACGGCTTGGTCACGGGCGGCGGAGCGAAGGAGGCGACAGTCGGTGGAATTTACACCGCGGGACGTGCGGGGTCCCGCGCCGACGGCGCGGTTCCCCGGAAAAGGACGAGTGGCGGGTGGCTCCCGTCTCTGCGTCCCTCCGCGATCGTCGAAAAGCGCTCGTCCCGGCGTCCGACGCCTTGATTCACTCTGTGGGTCCGGATACTTTTCTGCTCCCTGCCGAAGTGGTGGAATTGGTAGACGCGCTGCGTTCAGGGCGCAGTGGGCTTACGCCCGTCCGGGTTCGAGTCCCGGCTTCGGCACTTAAGGGCAGAGAACGGCAGAGGACGGCAGAGGACGGCGGAGGACGGCGGAGAACGGCAGAGGACGGCGGAGAACGGCCGAGAACGGCAGAGAACGGCAGAGAACGGCAGAGAACGGCAGATTACGACAGAGGGCGGCGCCTTTCGGCGTCGCCCTTTTTCGTCCCGCTGGCCCTCCCCACCGCGTGCACCGTGCACCCCACCGTGTCCGTGGCCCCGCACCCCACCCTGCCCCCTTTCTATCGTCCCGCCTTCGTCTCAGAGGGCTTCACATCCTCCGGCAGTTCCGGCGCGCCTCCGTACACCTCGCGCAGCGCCTCGCCGGCCTCCATCAGATAGCCGTGCATGAGGTCGATGGCGCGGGCGAGTGGTGAGCCGGCGGTGCGCGCCGAGTCGGAGGCGAAGGCGAGGAGCATGCGCCCCAGCTTGTCGGCCGGTCCGATGGTCCCGCCGCGCGACTGCAGCGCCTCGCGATAGGTCGTGACCCGATCGTTGAACTGCCGCTCGGCGAGCGGACGCCGATCGGGCGACACGTGCGGATCTATGGTAAACGCCGCGCTGAGGGCCGTCGCGATATCCGACGCGGTCTGGTCGTCGAGCGCGTCGCGCTCCGCGGCGATGAGCCCGAGCGCGCGGCGGGCGTAGCGCAGTTCCCAGCGCGCGTGGTCCACGTCGCCGCCCGTCGCGGCATCCGCGAGCCAGAGCACGTCGGCCTCACGGGGCTCCCGAAAGAGGCGTGCCACCACCGCATCGGCCCGGCGCCGGCGGCGGCGGCGTGCAAAGATCGCGCCGATGAAGGGCAGCCTATCCATGGCGATGCTCGCTGACCCGGAGCCCGACGCGCTGTCTTCCGAGCCGATCGTCGATGCGCATAGTGAGAGATTACCGACCGGAGTGGCGGTCAGGAAGTGCCGGATCGCGGTCTTGCCGCGTCGCCGCCCGGTCGCGCCGCGGCAACGCCGCCGGACGTCCGAGCGCTACGGCGATGACGGCGTGGGAACGTCGAAGGTGGAGATGAAGTCGAAGTAGCCGCCCCGGGCCACGGGGGCGACGTACGTGCGCACCCTCGACGCGACCCAGGTCTTGACCCGCGCCTGCGCCCAGATGCTCATGTACTTGGTCGGTATCGAGTCCGCGCCGTCGTCCCGGAACTGGCAGTACACCTGGGTGTTCAGCGTGTCGGCGTTGAGCGCACCGTAGCGAAAGGCGAAGGACACGGTGGAGTTGAGGTCCTGCCCCGCATTCCAGCGCAGATCGAGCCGCGACGTTCCCGAGGGCGTGCCGAAGTCCGTGACCGTCAGGGCCTCGGCCGACTTGGCCTTGAACGTAATGGCCGGAAAGCCGTCGGCGTGTCCGGGGATGACGACGCTGACCGTGTCGCCGGGCACATATGGCATGCTGGCGGCGCGCAGCCGGTACTGCACCTCGCGCCCCACCGTTCCGGGGAAGAGCGAGTCCGTGCGCCCTGCGACCTTGAGCTGGATCGCCGCACCGGCGCTGATGCTGGGGTAGACCTCGCCGAGCCCCACCGCGGCCCTCGAATACGTCTGCAGTCGGCAGGAATCCCACGGGGAGATGGCCGTGGGCACGCCGAGACCGCTCGCGCTGAAGAACGTCCCGATGGGTGAGGCGGTAAAGCCGCTGCCCGCCTGCTGCGCGACGAAGGTGACGAATCCAAAGGGCACCGAGGCTGGATTCGTGGAGTCTAGGCACGCCACGGTGACTGTCGCCAGCGCGGCGAGAGCGAGAGGAACGGTATGGCGACGGATCATCGGGCCTCTCCGGACGAGGGAGCGCGCCCGGCGGTGGCGCGCGCGAGCTGCACAAGCAATGCCACGAGCGCGAGCATGGCAAGTCCGAGCAGGGCGACCGACACGCCGTGCAACAGGCCGAACATCGCGCGCCGGGGGTCTGCCGGCGCGAGCTGGTCGATGGGCAGCACCGCTGCCGCCCGCAACGTCGCGATGCGGGGGTTCACCACCCAGAGCGCGACGCCCGCGGCCACGACAGCGGCGATGCCCGCCGTCACGGCAAGCGCCGATCGCCGCACCGCCGGACACAGCGCAAAGACCGCCGCGGGCACGACGATCGCGCCCGCGAAGACCACCGGAAGCACGCGCCCCACCATCGCGCCGGCGAGCGCACGCGTGGGCAGCACCGCGAACGCGCCGGGCGCCACGACCGTGACGGTGAGCAGGGCCGCTCCACACCAGAGCGCCACCAGGATGAGTGCCGCGAGGGGGCGTGTCACCGCGAGATCAGGCGCGCCGCGCCGTTGAGGAACGGATTGGTGCGGTTCTCCTCGCCGATGGTCGTGGTGGGCCCGTGCCCGGCGTAGACGACCGTCTCCGGCGGAAGGGCGCCGAGCCGCGCGAGCGACTGCTGCATCGCCTGCGGGTCGGACAGCGGGAGATCGGTGCGTCCAATGGAGCCGGCAAACAGGCAGTCGCCGCCGAAGACCGCGCCCTGGCCGACGAACGCGACGTGTCCCGGCGCATGGCCAGGGACGTGGATGACGGTGAACGAGAGGTGGCCGACCGTCACGACGTCTCCTTCGGCAAAATCGCGATCCGGCGCGGGCGGCGCCTCGATGCGCAGGCCGTAGTGCCGCCCCTGTTCGGTGGCGTGATCGTAGAGCGGACGGTCGGCCGGATGCAGGTAGACGGGCACGTCGAAGCGACGCTTGACCGCGGCGATGGCGCCGACGTGATCGATATGCGCGTGCGTGATCCAGAGCGCGCGCAGCGTGAACCCGCCCTCCTCCACCGCGGCGATCAGCCGCGCCCCCTCGTCGCCTGGATCGATGAGCACCGCGTCACGCGACTCCGCATCGGCCAGGAGGTAGCAGTTCTCCTGGAACGGGCCCACGGTCTCCGAGCGAACGAACATCAACGGACGAGCATCGGCATGGGCGTCGGGACCGGCTGCCCGGTGCGCCGCGCCGTGAGATACTTCTCCACCGCGATCGCCGCCGTCGTGGCATCGCCAACCGCCGTCGTCACCTGCCGCGTGAGCTGGACGCGCACGTCGCCGGCCGCAAACAGCCCCTCGATGGAGGTCATCATGTTGGAGTCGGTCAGGATGTAGCCCGCGTTGTCGTGCTCGAAGTGCCCGTCGATGACGCCAGTGTTCGGCTTGAAGCCGACGAAGACGAAGCACCCGGTCGCGACCAGCTCACGCACGGCGCCGGTCTTCAGGTTGCGAATCGTCGCGTGCGTCATGAGCCCCAGCGCGTCCCCGTGGATGGCGTCCACGACGGTGTCGTACACCGGTTCGATCTTCGGGTTGGCGAGCGCGCGCTTCTGCACGATCTTGGACGCGCGGAATTCGTCGCGCCGGTGCACGAGGTAGACCTTGCTCGCGTAGCGCGTGAGGAAATCGGCCTCCTCGAGCGCGGCGTCGCCGCCGCCCACCACCATGATGGTGTGCCCCTTATAGAAGGCGCCGTCGCAGATGGCGCAGTAGCTGACGCCCTTGCCGGCGTACTCGAGCTCGCCGGGGACGCCGAGCTTCACGGGCGTGCCGCCGGCGGTCACGATGATGGCGGGCGCGTGGTAGCTGTCCCCGCCTTCGGTGGTCACAAGGAAGGTGCCGTCGGGCTGCTTGCTGACCTTCTCGACGCGCACGAAGGTCTGCAGGTCCATGCCGAACTTGACGGCGTGCGCCTGGAACTTGTCGGCGAGTTCGGAGCCAAGGATGTGCTCGAAGCCGATGTAGTCCTCGATAACTTCGGTATTGAGCAGCTCGCCGCCCGGCAGCCCCTGCTCGAGCACGGCGGTCTTGAGCATCGATCGGCCGGCGTACATGCCCGCGCAGAGTCCGGCCGGGCCCGCGCCGATGATGATCACTTCGTATTCCTGGGTTGCCACGTGTCGTTCCGATTGGATGAATGGGGCCGCGGCGCGGCCCGGTCGCTCCCCGAAAGATTCACCGAATCGCAGGCGCGCTGGAAGGGGACGCGCTCGTCAGCCGAGGTGGCGGCCGCCGTCCACGAACAGCAGTTGGCCCGTCACGTAGGGCGCCGACGCCAGATAGACCACCGCCTGCGCCACGTCGTCGGGCGATCCGAGGCGGCGGAGCGGCGTCGCTTCCTCGAACGCGCGGCGCGCCGTCTCGGGCCACCCCTCGGGCGGCAGCACGGCGCCGGGCACCACCGCATTCACGCGCACGCGCGGCGCGAGCTGCACCGCGAGCTGCCGGGTGATGGTCTCGAGCGCGCCCTTGCTCGCCGCGTGGGGCACCAGCATCGGCCAGGACTCGTGCGCGAGGTGGTCGGCAATGTTCACGATGGCGCCGCCGGAGGCGCCCATGGCACGCGCGGCCGCGAGCGACAGGAAGAAGGGGGCGCGCGCATTGATGGCGAACGTCTCGTCCCAGTCGGCGGCCGTCACGGCGTCGAGCGCGACGCGTCGCATGATGGCCGCCGAGTTCACGAGCAGGTCGAGCGCGCCGAACTCCGCCACCACCTCGGCGATCAGGCGCTCGGGCGCATCGGTCGCGCGCAGGTCGGCGGCAACCGTGGCGTTTTCCACGCCAAGCCCGCGCAATGCCGCGGCGGTGCGGCGCGCGCCCTCCACCGACGCGTGATGATGCACGGCGACGCGCATCCCCTCGGCGCCCAGCGCGAGGGCGATAGCCTGCCCGACGCGCTGCCCCGCGCCGGTGACGAGCGCGACGCGTCCACGCAGCGCGCTCATTCCTCGCGCACCGGAACCGCACGGCGTCGCATGTCGAGCCGCTCCTCGTGCCGCGCCAACCAGTCGGAGGGCACCTGCACCGCCCCGAGCACGCGCGGACCCGCCATGGCGCCGTGCCAGTCGGACCCGCCGCTGGGCACGAGATGGAAGAACTCGACCAGAGCGCCAATGCGTGCCTGGTCGGCCGCATTGTGACCGGGATGACGGACTTCGGCGCCGTCAATACCGGCGGCGACGAGCCGTTCGAATCGCGCCCGGCGTCCGTCGTCGCCGGGATGGGCCCAGATGGCGAGTCCGCCCGCCCGGTGAATGAGCGCCACGCCGTCGGCGACATCGAGGCGCGGCTTCTCGACATATGCCGGCCGTCCGGCGCCGAGCCACTTGTCGAAGACCTCGCGCGAGTCCACCGCGAAGCCGCCCGCAATCATCGCCCGGGCCACGTGCGGACGGCCCAGCGCCCCACCGGCCGCCTCGGCGAGCACCTGCTCCATCGTCACCGGGATGCCGAGTGCGTTCAGGGCCGCCACCATGGCCACCGCGCGCGTGGTGCGTCCCTCGCGGAAGTTGTGCAGCGCGTCGGCGATGGCGGCCACATCGGCGAGGTGAAGGCCGAGCAGGTGCACCTCCTCCTTGCCGTCCATGACACTGAGCTCGACCCCGGGCACGACGCGCACACCGAGCGGCGCGGCGGCGGCCATGGCCTCGGCGACGCCGTCCACCGTGTCGTGGTCGGTGAGCGCGACTACGGTGAGTCCCGCGCGCGCGGCCGTCTCGACGAACAGCGTCGGCGACGCCGTGCCGTCCGACGCCGTGCTGTGGGCGTGGAGATCGATGCGAAGCGCGGCGCCGGGCGCGGCCGGAGTGGTCTGCGTCATGACTGCGCGCCTGACGGCGCGGCGACGGGCGCAGGGGACACTACGACAGTTCCACCTGCGCGTAGATGCGCGCCGGGTCGAGCGGCGGCTCGGCAGCGCTCGCGTGCGCCTGCTTGAGCGTGGGGATGTCGCGCGCCTCCGTGAACTCGATGAACGCGCCCGGGAGCGCCGCTTCCTCGAACAGCCAGAACTGGCAGCCCGCGTTCGTGTAGTGCGCCTCCCGCGCCTTGACGCGCTCGAGGAATCTCGCACGATCACCGGGAGGCACGACGGTCCGTTGCATGCTCAGCGCGCGAGGCATCTTGGGGGGCTCGGTGTTCGGGTGGTCGGGAGCGGGCCGCGTGGCCGGCGTCCGCGTGGTCAGAATCCCTGATCCGGAATCGTTTCGAGCGTCTTCCGCAGATCCGCCATGAAGCGGTCCGCGTCGGCGCCGTCCACCACCTTGTGGTCAAACGAGAACGAGAAGTACGCGCAGGTGCGAATGGCGATGGTGTCTTCCCCGTCGGGCCCGGTGACCACCTTCGGCCGCTTTTCGATGGCGCCCAATCCGAGGATCGACGTGGTCCCGACCGGAATGATGGGCGTGCCGAAGATGGAGCCGAAGACGCCGTAGTTGCTGATCGTGAAGGTGGCGTCCTGCACTTCGGCGGGGTTCAGCCGCTTCGTGCGGGCACGCAGCGCGAGGTCACTGGACGCCTTGCCGAGCCCCGACAGCGACAGGTCCTCCGCGTTCTTGATCACCGGCACGATGAGGCCGGTGGGGTCGAGCGCCACGGCAATGCCGATGTTGTAGCGCTTGCGATAAATGATGTCGCTGCCGTTGACGACCGCGTTCATGATGGGATGACGCTTGAGCGTCGCCACCACGGCGTGGATGATGAACGGCAGGAAGCTGAGCTTCTGTCCGGTGGTGGCCTCGAACTCGGCGCGCATCTTCGCGCGCACGCGGGCCACGCGCGTGAGATCCACCTCGTGCACCGTGGTGACGTGCGTCGCGACGCGGATGGCGAGCGCCATGTGCTCCGACGTGAGCCGGCGGATCCTGGTCATCGGCTCGACGACGTCGCCCGGCCACGGGGCCGCCGCCGGAGCTTCGACGTGCGCGTCAACCAGGCGGACCGCCGCAGGCATGGCGGCTGCACCGGCCGACGGGAGCACCGCTGCGCTCAGCGGGATGGACGACGCGGCGGCGCCGCCGCTGTCCAGGAAGGTCTCGAGATCCCTCTTGGTCACTCGCCCCGCGATGCCCGACCCCGTGAGGGCGGCGATCTCGACGCCGTGCTCGGCGGCCATGCGGCGCACGAGTGGCGACGAGCGCGTGCGTACGCGCTCCACGAACGAGTGCGGCACGGGGCGCTGCGACGCGGCCGGTGGCGCGCTGACTGACGCGCTGACTGACGCGCTCGCGGCCGCGCGCACCGGCGCACCCGCAGCTGCCGGTACGGTGGCAGCGGCCGGCGCCGACGGAGGCGCAGCGGATGCCGGCGCCGGCGCGGCCGCGACGGGCACGATGGAGGCGCCCTTCTCGGTCTCGATGCGCGCGACCACTGTCTGCACCGCGACCGTCGTCCCCTCGCCGACGAGGATCTCGGCGATCACGCCGGCGGCCGGCGAGGGGATTTCGGCGTCGACCTTGTCGGTGGAGATCTCGAAGATCGGCTCGTCACGCCGCACCTCGTCGCCGACCTTCTTGAGCCAGCGCGAGAGCGTGCCCTCGGCGATCGACTCTCCCATCTGGGGCATTGCCACGTCCAATCGGGCCAAGGGGGGCCTCCTCTACTGTTCCGGGCGCTTCGGGGTCCGAAGCGCCCATATGACGAGTGCCGGCAGGGAGAGCATGCCGATCGCCCCGCCGACCACCGTGAATTCAAGCCAATTGCACGCGGGCACCCCGTCGCAGGCCGCCGCGTGCGTCACATATGCCACCACCTTCGACAGGAAGGCCGCGATCATGCCGCCCGAGAAGAACCCGAGCGGCACCATGAAGCAGCCCACGGCAACCGTGCGCGACCACGGCGCACCCTGACCGGCCGGCGCGCCGGGGGCATCCTGCATTCTAGCGACCTCGCCGGCGTGCCGGCGTCTGCTCGTGCGTCCCCATGTCTCAGAACGCCGACGTCATCTCGTGCCGCGCATCCGTCTTCCGATGGAGTTGCACAAAGAACTTCTTGACGTTGCGGTCGATGCGGCTCTCGCCCATCTGGTTGGTCTGGCCTTCGACGAAGGTGTAGTGCCCGCCCTCCATCTTCACCGACAGCGTGAGGGAGGCCGGCACCTCGGGCGCGCCGACGACGCCCTGATAGGTGCGCGAGCGATTGGTCGTGTGGGTGAGCTTCAGCCCGATCGTCGGAAAGAAGGCATCGGCCTCGGTGAGGACGGTGTCGGGATGGACGGAGGTGCGATGGAAATGCTTCATGAGGGTCTCAGGGCTTCTTGGATTCGGCCGGCGGGGCCGGTGCGGCGGGTGTGGCAGGTGTGGCGCTCGGACCGAACTCCTCTCCCACATACACGGTCTGTCGCCAGTCTTCGACAGTCTTCTGCAGCAACTGCGTGGAATCCCGCCGGAACTGGATCCCCAGCGCCCATTCTCCGGCCGCCGGGAACATCAGCGTGGCGTGATACGTGCCGACCTCCGGGCCGTACCTGAACCCGTCCCACTTGGTGATGCCGTCGGCATTAGTAACGTAGATGCGTCCCTGCCCATCCGCGATGGGTTCCTTCGTTTTCTTGTCGCGGACCACGATGGTGTAGTGGATGGGCTCGAGCGAGACGGGCGGCGTGATGTCGCTCCAGGCCCGGATCTCGAAGTCCTGCGTCCACAGGCGGATGTCGGTGTTCGGACGGTCGGGCGGCGAGCAGGCTGCCACACCGGCCGCCAGCAACACAAGCGCCAGGCGTCGAAGAGGGATCACGGGTGGTACTCCAGGCCCAGGTGGGTGATCTGCTCCTCCCCCATGAGGTGGCGGAGCGTGTTCTTCAGCTTTGTCTGCTGAATGAAAAGATCATGCTCCGGAAGCAGTCCCGCAGGAGCCATCGGCGACTTGTAATAGAAGCTTAACCATTCCTGAATCCCCTCCCGTCCGGCCCGGCCGGCCAGGTCGCTGAGCAGGGCGAGGTCGAGGACGATGGGCGCCGCGAGAATGGAGTCGCGGCAGAGGAAGTTCACCTTGATCTGCATCGGGTAGCCCATCCACCCGACGATGTCGATGTTGTCCCACCCCTCCTTGTTGTCCCCGCGCGGCGGGTAGTAGTTGATGCGCACGACGTGCGAGAAGCCCTCGTACAGATCGGGATACATCTCGGGCTGCAGGATCGTGTGGAGGACGCTCAGCTTGGACGCCTCCTTGGTCTTGAAGGAGGCGGGGTCGTCGAGCACCTCGCCGTCGCGGTTGCCGAGGATGTTGGTGGAATACCAGCCGGCCAGCCCCAGCATGCGCGCCTTGAGCGCCGGGGCGATGACGGTCTTCATCCACGTCTGGCCGGTCTTGAAATCCTTGCCCGAGACGGGGACGCCCTCGCGTTCGGCGAGCGCCAGCAGGGCCGGCGCGTCCACCGCGAGGTTGGGCGCGCCGTTGTTGTACGGCACGTGCTCCATGAGGCACGCCCACGCGTAGAGCATGGACGGTGCGATGTCCGGGTCGTTCTCGTCCATGCCGCGCTCAAACGCCTCGATGGACGCGTGCACGGCCGACGGCGCGATGTAGATCTCCGTGGACCCGCACCAGACCGCCACGAGCCGGTCGCAGCCATTGGCCGCCTTGAAGTCGCGGATATCCTGCCGCAGCTGCTCGGCAAGGTCGCGCTTCGTGGCCCCCGTCTTGACGTGGGTGCCGTGGATGCGCGTGACGTACCGCTGGTCGAAGACGGCCTTCATGGGCCGGATGGATTGCAGGAACTCCCGCAGCGGCTCGAGGTGCCGGTCCTCCAGCACGCCGGCCTTCTTCGCCGACGTGTACGCATCATCGGGGATCGGATCCCATGCGCCGAAGACGATGTCCTCGAGCTCCGCCAACGGCACGAATTCCCGGATGAGCGGCGAGCGCTTCTCGGCGCGCTGTCCCAGGCGAATGGTTGCCATCTGCGTGAGCGATCCGATGGGCTTGCTGAGCCCGCGGCGGATGCTCTCGACACCGGCGATGAAGGTGGTGGCGACGGCCCCGAGTCCGGGGGTCAGCACACCGAGCTTCCCCGTGGCGGGGCGAATGGCGGCAGGAGGCTTGGTCACAGGATGATCGTGTGAAGAACCGGTTCAGGGAAGCGTGGCGTCCGCCGCGTGTTCATTCACGGCGGGAGTGGGCGCCGCGGGCTGCGTCGCCCAGCGCACGTGCACCACCCGCTGCACGGCCGTGACGATGGCGCTGGCGGCGAGCAGCGAGAAGACGAGCCGCAGGAGCAGTCCGTCGAGCGCGAGGCCGAACAGCGCCTGCGGCGCCGCCAGCAGCGTGACGCGCTCGGCGCGCTCCATGAGGCCCACGCCCTTCATTTCGATGCCGAGAGTCTCGGCGCGCGAGCGCGCGTACGAGATGACGAAGGTGGCCAGCATCCCGAGCAGCCCGACGGCGACCATCGGCAGCGAGCGATGCCACGCGTCGGCGGCAAAGAAGAACGTCAGGCCGCCAAACAGAAAGCCGTCCGCGACACGGTCGAGCGTCGAGTCGTAGAAGGCGCCGAACTTGGTGGTGCGGTTCGTGCGGCGCGCCACGGCGCCGTCGGCAAAGTCGAAGACGGATGTGACGCCGAGGATCCAGCCGCCGGTGCGGATGTGCCCGGACGCGAAGGCCAGGCCGGCCGCACAGGTGCAGAGCGTGCCGATCGTGGTCAGGGTGTTCGGACTGACGCGCCTCCGGACGAGGAACCCAACAAAGGGTTCAACGGCGCGCGTATACCCGGCGATGATTGAGTTCCGGAGTGAACGCATCGGAGGTCAGTGGACGGGGCGGTGCCAGTGCACGAAACACCGAGACTTGCGCCATGTCGCGGCGCACGGGGACATGCACAGAGTGTAAGCCACCGTCAGTGTGGGATCAACACGGCCCTGCGTGGGACGTTCCCCGATGCGCGTGTCAGCGGTCGGGGAGCCGCCATTCGCGTGCGCACTCAGCGATACAGCTGCAGTGTGCGCGCGCGCTTCTGGAACGCGACGAGGGCCGCCAGGCTCGCGTCAACGAGCGAGTCGGGGTCGGCGCCGCGTGACACCAGGGCGAGCGCCTCGCCGAGCCCGGGCGCGGCGGCGGCGGCGCCCAACTTGAGCGAATCGCCGTGCACCTTCCACACCGCCCAGGCCAGGTCGAGCGTCAGCCGGCCGGTCTGCACCATCTCGCGGTCGAGAACCTCGATGCGGATGCCTGGGATGCTCACGCCATCGTACTTGCCGTCGGACGGGCCGCGCGGCGTGAAGCGCTCGGCCGTGAACCGCACGCCCGGCAGCGGACGGTCGGCCAGTTCATCGAGCACGCGCGTGGCGTTGAGCCATGGCGCGCCGATGAGGGTGAACGGATAGGCCGTGCCGCGTCCGAGCGAGAGCGTGGTCCCCTCGAGCGGCAGCAGCGACGCGGCGAGCAGGAGGTCCTCCACCGAGCGGACCTCGTCCACCGGCGAGGTCCAGGGGAGCTTGCTCTCATTGCCCCAGAACCTGTCGCGCCGCACGCCCCGCGCCGGCACGACATGCAGGTCGGCGCCCGCCGGCAGCGTCGACGCAAAGAGCCGTAGCGCCTCACCCACCGACAGGCCGTAGCGCACCGGAATCGCGATGTCGCTGCCGGCCACCGGCTTCCACATCGGGCCGTCGTGGGCGTCACCGCCGAGCGAGGGCGGATGGTCGAGGACGACGACGGTGGCCTTGTGCGAGGCCGCCTTCGCCACGATGCGATGCAGCCGTCCAAGGGACGACCGGGCGGCGAAGCCGCCGTCGTTGAGGTCGATGACCGCGCCGTTCACGCCGCGCCACGCGGCGTCGCTCAGCGCGGAGTCGGGGCTGATGACGGCGAGGAGATGGACGTTCATGCGCCGCACGCGGCCATCCTCGCGCAGCTCGGCGGGGCTCGGGAGGCCGCCGCGGGCTCCGGAATGCTCGGTAATCCAGAGCACGCCGCGGCCGGCCAGCAGTCGCAGGCTGTCCTCCACCAGCACCGTCATGCTCGCGCGCACTTTCTCCGGACGGCTCCGGCCCGCATCTTCCCTGGGCGGTCCCGAGGACGCACAAGCCGCCAGCAACACCACTCCGACTCCCCACGCCCAAGTCCGATGCACGCTCGTCGTCTCGCCTCGCTGATGGTCATCGCCGCGCTCGCCGCGGCCTCGTGCGGCCGCATTCGTCCCGCCGCCACCGTCTCCCCTGATGTAACCCGCACGGCGACGCCGAGGTTCACGCCGTCGCTGACCGCGCCGCTGAACGATGAGGCCCGGGCATGGATCGAGCAAACCCTGGCCGGCCTCACCCTGCGTCAAAAGGTGGGCCAGATGACCTCGGCCTGGGTGCTCGGCGACTACACCAGCACGTCGGATCCGAGCTTCGTCGAGATCCGCGAGTGGGTGACCAAGGATGAGGTCGGGAGCTTCACCATGTCGCTGGGCACGCCCATCGAGGTGGCGGCCAAGATCAACGACCTCCAGAAGATGGCGAGGATTCCGATGCTGGTGCATTCGGACCTCGAGCCCAACCTCGGCCGCCTCGAAGGCGGGATCTTCGCACCGTACGCCTACGGCGCCGGCTCCGCCACGGTCATCCCCGCCAACATGGCGATTGGCGCCACCGGTGACACGGCGCTGGCGCGGCGGGCGGGCGAGATCATCGGGCGTGAGGCGATGGCCATCGGCATCAACGTCGTGTTCGCGCCGACGGTGGACGTGAACAACAACCCCGCCAATCCGGTCATCAACACGCGGTCGTTCGGCGAGGACCCGCAGCAGGTGGCGCAGCTCTCCGCGGCGTTCGTGCGCGGCGTGCAGTCGGCGGGAGCGATCGCCACCATCAAGCACTTCCCGGGGCATGGCGATACCGATACGGATTCGCACCTCGCCCTTCCCGTGGTGCAGAGCAGCCGCGCGCGACTCGACCAGGTGGAACTCGTGCCGTTCCGCGCCGCGATCCGGGCGGGGGCGATGGCGGTGATGTCGGCGCACATTGCCCTGCCGGCCATCGGCCAGGACAACGCGCCGGCGACGCTGCGCAAGGACGTGATCACCGGCCTGCTGCGCGACACGCTCGGGTTCACGGGCGTGGCGTACACCGACGCGCTGTCCATGGAAGGCATCGGCGGCGGCTACACGGTGGAGAAGAGCGCGGTGGCCGCGGTGCTCGCGGGCGCCGACGTCCTGCTCAAGCCCACGCACATCCGCCGCGCCATTGACGCGGTGGTGGCGGCGGTGGAGCGCGGCGAGATCCCGATGGCGCGCATCGACGCCTCGGTGCGCCGCCTGCTGGAGCACAAACTGCGCGTGGGGGTCATCCAACGTCCGTTCGTGTCGCTCGAGGCGCTGCGCGACACGGTGGGCGCCGCCGAGCACCGCAAGCTCGCCGCCGAGATCGCCCAGAAAGCCGTCACGCTCGTGCGCGACCGCGCCAACCTCGTTCCGCTCGCGCGCGGCATTCCGACGCTCGTGCTGACGTATGCCCCGGAGCAGGACATCAGCGCCGGGCGCACGTTCACCACCGCGCTGCGCGGTGCGCTCGGCGGCGGCACCCGCGCCCAGCGCGTCGGCGCCCGCACGCCCCGCAGCGAGCTCGATTCGCTGGGCCAGGGCGCGCAACGCGTGATCTTCAGCACGCATGGCCGCACCATCGAAGGCGAGGGCAAGCTGGCCATCGCCCCGCAGGTGGCGCAGTGGCTCGACTCGGTGGCGGCGGTCCGCCCCGTGGTGATGGTCTCGCACGGCAACCCGTACGTCATTCGCCAGTTCCGGAACGTCGGCACGTACGCCATGGCCTTTGGCACCGGGGCCACCATGGAGAGTGCGTCCGCCCTCGCGATGGCCGGCCTGCGCCCGATCACGGGCCGCTCGCCGATCTCCCTTCCCGGCTTCTACGCGCGCGGCGACGGCATCCCGCGCGCCCTCCCGTTCCCGCGCGAAGCGCTTCCGACCGTCATGAAGGACTCGTTGCAGCAGCTGCTTGACCGCGCCGTGCGCGACTCCGCGTTTCCGGGCGCCGTCGCCATCGTCGGCCGCAAGGACCGCCTGCTCGCCACCGCGAGCGCGGGGCGGCTCGACTGGAAGGAGCCCGCCGTTCCCGATGCGCGCACGCTGTGGGACATGGCGTCGCTCACCAAGGTGACCGCCACCACGTCGTCCATCATGCGACTGGTGGACGCGGGCACGGTGGACATCAACGCGCCGGTTCAGAAGTACCTCCCCGAGTGGCAGGGCAAGCACAAGGAGAAGGTGCTGGTGCGCCACCTCCTGACGCACTCGTCCGGGCTGATCTCGTGGCGCCCGATCTACAAGGAGGCCACCAGCCCCGCGCAGGGGATGCAGCTGGTGCTCCAGACGCAGCTGGACACGCTGCCCGGGGCGCGGATGCTCTACAGCGACATCAACTTCATCCTGCTGGGGCTGATCGTGCAGCGCGTGAGCGGACAGCCGCTCGACGTCTTCGTGCGTGAGCAGGTGTTCGGCCCGCTCGGCATGACGGATACGCAGTTCAATCCGGACCGGGCGCTGCTCCCGCGCATCGCGCCGACCGAAGTCGACCCGTGGCGCGGACGTCACATTCGCGGCGAGGTGCATGACGAGAACGCCTTCACCCTGGGCGGCGTCTCCGGCCACGCCGGGCTGTTTTCCACGGCGCACGACGTCTCCCGCCTGTGCCAGGCCTACCTGAACGGCGGCACCCTCGACGGTGTACGCATCTGGAGCCCTGCGACGATCGCGCTGTTCACCACGGTCGCGGATTCGACCTTCTCCAACCGGGCGCTCGGCTGGGAGACGCCCAACGGCATGAACTCGGCAGGCCACGTGATCAAGCGGCCGGCCTTTGGCCACACGGGCTTCACCGGCACGAGCATCTGGATCGATCCGGCGAATGACCTGTTCGTGGTGCTGCTCACCAACCGCGTGAACCCCACGCGGCAGAACAGCAAGATCGGCGGGGTGCGGCAGGCGGTGGCGGACATGGCTGCGGCGCTGGCCGCGGCAGGTCGTTTGTAGCCGGCGGCGGCCGCAGCCGGCCGTCTATAGTAGGCGCCAGCCGTTGAACCGCCCCGCCGGTCGGGGTATATTTCTACAGTATTGAAAAGGCGGCTTGCCGCCCCCCAAACCCGGAGTCCCGCATGAGCACGACAAACACTCCCGAAATCGCCCTGACGATCTCCGCCAACGCCACGACCGAGGTCAAGAAGTTCATGGCCGCGGAAGGTGTGTCGCCCGATGTGGGCGGCCTGCGCGTGAGCGTGCAGCCCGGCGGCTGCTCGGGCTTCAAGTACAGCCTCCTGATCGAGGATCAGGCGGCCGAGGATGACACGATCCTCGCGCAGGACGGCTACCGCGTCTTCGTCGATCCGTTCTCGATGCAGTACCTCAACGGCGTCGCCATCGACTACGTGACGTCGATGCAGGGGTCGGGCTTCACCTTCAAGAATCCGAATGCGTCCGGCGGTTGCGGATGCGGCAGTTCATTCTCAGCATAAACACGAGTTCCGTGCGATGACGTCTGGCCTTCGCCACGACGCCGCAGATGCTTCGAAGGCCCGCGAGCCCGCCCCGGCGGCGCAGCGCGGGCCTTCGCACGTCTCCGGCGCCCTCACCGCGCTCGAGCGCATTCCCACGGTCGTCCTCGACGACCACCAGGCGGTCGCGGTCCTGGTGGCGCAGCGCATCGCCGAGATCATCCGCGCCCGCAACGCCGAGGGCCGCCCCGCCGTCCTCGGACTCGCCACCGGGTCGACGCCGATCGGCGTGTATCGCGAGCTCATCCGGATGCACCGCGAGGAGGGACTGAGCTTCAAGCGGGTTGTCTCGTTCAACCTGGACGAGTACTACCCGATGGCGCCGGACAACATCCACTCGTACCACCGGTTCATGTGGGAAAACCTGTTCTCGCAGGTGGACGTGGACCGGGCGAACGTGCACATCCCCGACGGCACGGTGCGGCGCGAGAAGCTCGAGGCCTGGTGCGCGGCGTACGAGCAGGCGATCCGCGACGCCGGCGGCATCGACGTCCAGATCCTCGGCATTGGCAAGACCGGACACATCGGCTTCAACGAGCCCGGGTCGGGCGAGAAGAGCCGCACGCGCCTCGTGCATCTCGACACGGTGACGCGCCGCGACGCCGCCGCCGACTTCTTCGGCGAGGAGTTCGTGCCGCGCGAGGCGGTCACCATGGGCGTCGCCACCATTCTCGACGCCCGCGAGATCGTCATCCTCGCCACCGGTGAACACAAGGCGCGCATCGTGCGCCGCGCCGTCGAGGGCCAGATCGACCTCGAGGTGGCGGCCACGTTCCTGCAGCGGCACCCGGCCACGACGTTCTTCGTGGACGCCGCCGCCGCCGTCGAGCTGACGCGCGTCGCGACGCCGTGGCTGCTCGACGAGGTCGAGTGGACGGAGCGGCGCACGCTCGAGGCGGTGACGTGGCTCTCGCGCACGGTGGGACGCGCCATCCTCAAGCTGACGCAGGCCGACTACGCCGAGCACCAGCTGTCGTCGCTGGTGGCGCGGCATGGCACGCCGGGCGCCGTCAACGGGCTGGTGTTCAACCTCCTGGGCGCCAAGATCCGCGGCAAGAGCAAGCTCCCGCACGGCAAGAAGGTCGTCTGCTTCTCGCCGCATCCCGATGACGACGTCATCTCGATGGGCGGCATTCTCCGCAAGCTGACGGAGAACGAGAACGAGATCATCGTGGCGTACATGACGAGCGGCAACATCGCCGTCTTCGACCACGACGTGCGGCGCCACGTGGACTTCCTGAACCGGATGCATCGCGACCACGGGCTCGGCGACGCCGAGGTGCCGGCGTTCGTGGAGAAGGTGGACGCCTTCCTGCGGCGCAAGAAGCCGGGGGACGTGGACATCCCTGAGGTGGCGGACATCAAGCGCCTCATTCGCGAGGCCGAGGCGATCAGCGGGCTCGAGACGGTGGGACTCAGCGGCGCCAATGGCCGCTTCCTCAACCTGCCGTTCTACCAGACGGGCAAGGTGAAGAAGGACCCCATCGGCCCGGCCGACGTGTCCATCGTGCGTGCGCTGCTCGCGGAGGCAAAGCCGGACTACATCTTCGTGGCCGGCGACCTGTCGGATCCGCACGGCACGCACCGGATGTGCAAGGAAGCAATCGACGCGGCGATCGAGGAGCTGTGGCCGAACCGGCCGCGCGGGCCGCAGTCGACCGCGGCGCGCCGCGCCGGCGAGGGCAAGGCGGCGAAGGCGCCCGAGGTCTGGCTGTATCGCGGCGCGTGGCAGGAGTGGCCGATTACCGAGGCCACGTGGCTCGTGCCGATGTCGCAGGAGGAGCTGCGCTTCAAGATCCAGGCGATCTTCAAGCACCAGAGCCAGAAGGACTCCATGCCCTTCCCCGGACAGGATGAGCGCGAGTTCTGGCAGCGCGTCGAGCAGCGCAACAAGGAAACCGCAGGCATTCTCGATCAACTCGGCCTCGCCGAGTACTTCGCCATGGAGGCGTATGTCGTGGACTAGCCGTTCCACCCGGGCCACCCGATGACGGCGAGCCGATTCAACCTCCTCGACCTGCTGGTGCTGGTCACGTATCTGGTGGGCACGACGACGCTCGGCGTCTGGCTCGGCCGCAATCAGAAGAGCAGCACCGACTACTTCGTGGCCGACCGCAGCATTCCGTGGTGGGCGGTGATGTTCTCGGTGGTCGCCTCCGAGACGAGCGCGTTGACGTTCATTTCGATCCCCGGGCTGGCCTATCTCGGCGACCTCGGCTTCCTGCAGGTCGTCGCCGGCTACATCCTCGGGCGCGTCGTCGTGGCCACCGTGCTGCTGCCGCGCTACTTCGAAGGGCAGCTCGTCACGGCGTACACGCTGCTCGAAACGCGCTTTGGCAAGGCGACGCGCCGGTTCACCAGCGTGGTGTTCATGGCGACCCGCGCGCTGGCGGACGCTGTGCGCGTCTTCGCCACGGCGATTCCCATCGCGCTCATCATCGGCCCCGTGATGCCGCGCGAGTACCTGATGCCGACGGCGATCCTGGTGCTCGGCCTGCTGACGGTGCTCTACACGTACAAGGGCGGCATGCGCGCCGTCGTGTGGACGGAACTGCTGCAGGCCGGCATCTACGTGGCGGGCGGCATTTCCGCCGTGGTGCTGCTCGGCAAGTCGACGCCCGACGGATGGAGCGGCATCCTGCAGCACGTCGGGGAAGCCGGCAAGCTCAAGCTGTTCGACTTCTCGACGGCAATCGACAAGCCGCACACGATCTTCGCCGGCCTCATCGGCGGCGGATTCCTCTCGATGGCCTCGCACGGCGCCGACCAGCTGATCGTGCAGCGCCTGTTGTCGGCCAAATCACTCCGCGACGCGCAGAAGGCGATCATCGGCAGCGGCATCGTCGTCTTCGCGCAGTTTACGCTGTTCCTCACCGTCGGGCTCGGCCTGTGGTCGTACTATCAGGGCCGCACCTTCGACACGCCGGACGCCATCTTCCCGACCTTCATTGTCGAGCAGATGCCGAACGGCCTGCTCGGGCTGATCGTCGCCGCGGTAGTGGCCGCAACCATGAGCACGCACTCAGGCGCGATCAACGCGCTGGCCGCCACGACGACGCACGACATCTACATGCCGCTCAGCGGCCGGAAGGCCGATGACCCCGAGACGTTCCGCGTGGGGCGGCTCTTCGCGCTCGCGTGGGGCGTCGTGCTCACGGGCGGCGCGCTGCTCTTCCCCGAGGGCCGCACACCGGTGGTCGTGATCGCGCTGTCCATTGCGTCGTTCACCTATGGCGCGCTGCTCGGCGGCTTCTTTCTCGGGATCTTCGTGAAGCGCGCGGTGCAGCGCGACGCCATCGTCGGCATGTCGGTGGGCATCGCCGTCATGGCGTTCGTCGTCTTCGCCAAGCAGCTGTCGGCGGCGTATCCGTCGATGGCGAGCACGCTCGGCCCGCTCGGCAACATCGCGTGGCCGTGGTACGTGCTGATCGGCACGACGATCACCGTGGGCACCGGGTTCATCAGCTCCTACGTGCGCCAGGCACCTCGCGCCGCCTGACGCGACGCGCACCTCCTGAACCGCCGCGTCCGCGCGGCTCCCTTAAACGGAATTCATGAGCTTTCTCATTGTTGGCGTAGACGGCGGCGGGACCAAGACCAAGGTGGTGGTGGCGGACGAGCAGGGCCGCGAGCTGGCCACGGCCATCGGGGGCGGCAGCGCGGCGCGCCCCGGGCAGACGACGCAGGCCGCCGAGATGATCGCGCAGACGGCGAAGGAGGCGCTGGCGTCGTGCGAGCGGTCTGACGAGGTACCGCGCGTGCTGTGCGCGGGGCTTGCGGGCGCCGGGCGCGAGCCCGAGCGCCAGGCCGTGCGGGAGGCGCTGGTGCGCCTCGAGGTGGCCGACCACGTGATCGTGGAGCCCGACGCGACGGTCGCGCTCGTGGACGCCTTTGGCGACGGCCCGGGCATCCTGCTCGTGAGCGGCACGGGATCGTCGTGCTTCGGGCGCTCCCACACGGGCGCCTTCGGCCGCTGCGGCGGATGGGGGCTCAACATCGGCGACGAGGGGAGCGGGGCCTGGATCGGCCGCAAGGCGCTGAGCATCGTCGCGGCCGCCGCGGATGGCCGCGAGCCCGAGACGGCGCTGCTCCCTGCCGTGCTCACCGCCCTTGAACTCGAGAGCAGCGACGGCCTGGTGATGTGGGCGGCGCACGCCGATCCGGCGGTGCTCGCCAAGTTGACGAACACCGTCATTACGGTGGCCGCCACGGGCGACTTGCGGGCCAACTCGCTGCTCGCGATGGCCGCGGAGGAGCTGGTGACGCACGTTCGCGCGCTGGCACGCCAGCTCTTCGCCGACGAACGCGCGTCGATTCCGGTGGCGCTGGCCGGCGGCCTCATGGAGCGCGGATCGTTCCTGCGGAAGCTCGTGGAACTCCGGCTCAAGAGCGCCGTCCCCGGCGCCACGGTGCGGAGCGAACCGGTGGTGCCGGCGCGTGGCGCGGTGCGCCTGGCGCTGCAGGCAGCGCAGAAGCGGCCGTAGCGCGCCCGTACGCCGCACCGCCGACCCGGGGCCGCGCCAACGATGCGGCTCCGGGTTTCGTACATTGTGAGATTCCGGTCCGTCGCCCACCGACCACCGCTCGCCCGAGAGGACGCATGTCGCGCTTCCGCCGTTTCCTGCTTGCCGTCTCTGCCGTCGTGGCCGCGTCGCCCGTGGCCGCCCAGCGCACCGACCTGCTGACGAACACGAAGTTCGAACCATACTTCAATGTCGCTTCGCCCCTCTCGCTCACCGCGGCCGCCAAGGCGGACCGGGTGGCGTGGAAGACATACGAGAAGGGGATGCGCAACGTGTACACGGCGGCGGCACCGTCGTGGAAGCCGGTGAACCTGACACGGTTCACCAAGGACGACGGGATCGAGATCGGGAACATCTCGCTGTCGGATGACGGCTCCATTGCGGTCTTCGTTCGCGGCGCGGCTCCCAACGCGCGCGGCTGGGTTGCGAATCCATCGCATGATCCGAACGGTCCGGAGCGGGCCATCTGGGCCGTGCGGACCACCGGGAGCGGCGCGCCGTGGAAGGTGGCCGTCGGCGGTTCACCGGTGCTCTCGCCAGACGGAAAGGCGGTGCTCTACGTGCAGGACGGGCAGATCTACCGCGCGCCGGTCATTCCGGTGAAGCCGGGGACGGCCATGGACCGCGGCGAGAAGCCATTCATCACGGCCTGGGGACGGCAGAGCAATCCGCAGTGGTCGCCCGACGGGAAGAAGATCTCGTTCGTGAGTGACCGCGAGAACCACGCCTTCATCGCCGTCTACGATGTCAAGAGCCGAACGCTCTCGTACCTCGACCCCAGCGTGGATTGCGACGGCAACCCGGTCTGGACCGACGACTCCAAGCAGATCGTCTTCACGCGCCGGCCGGGAACACCCTTTGGCCTGCAGAATCAGGATGGCGCCGGCGTCGGCCAGTCGGCTGGCTCCCCAACGAGCATCACGATGGCGCTCCAGCGCCTGCGCAACGGCGGCTTTGGGCCACCGTGCGGCGGTGGCTTCGGGTTCGGCGGCGGCGGTGGCGGTGGCGGTGGGCGTGGCGGACTCGCCGCCTCGACCCCGCAGGCGGCCACGCGCCCGGGTTTCTTCCAGGCGCGCTTCGATGGCGGGTACACGCTCTCCCTGATGGTGGCCGACGTCTCGACGCGCATCGCCCGCGAAGTGTGGCACAACCAGCCCGGCGACCGGACCTTCACGACGCTCAACGGCATGCGCTACGCCGCAGGACACGTGGTCTTTCCGGCCACCGTCCCGAACGACGAGTGGGACCGCTGGTTTTCCATCAAGATGGAGAATCCGGCCAAGGAGCCGGTGCTCCTGACCACGACCGACGGTCTCATCGAGGGTGCGGGGTCGGCAGAGCTTTCGGCGGACGGCAAGGCGCTGTTCTACGCGACCAACGCCAAGGACATCGAGCGCCGTCACATCTGGTCGGTGCCGGTGAGCGGCGGCACGCCACGGCAGGTCACCACCGGCGAGGGGATCGAGACGACGCCGGTGCACCTAGCGTCGGGCAAGGCGCTGGCCGTGCTCTACTTCGACTGGAACACGCCCGCCTCGGTGGGCATCGTCGCCGCCGGCACCGACAAGGCGAAGACGATCTTCCCGGTGCTCGACAAGGCGTTCCCGCGCGACGCGCACGTGAAGCCGCAGATCGTCTGGACCAAGGCTCCGGACGGCCTGGCCATCAGCAACCAGCTCTTCCTGCCGAAAGATCTCAAGCCGGGTGAGAAGCGCCCCGCGCTGGTCTTCGTGCACGGCGGGCCGTCGCGGCAGATGCTCCCGGGCTACCACTACATGGAGTTCTATCACTGGTCGTACGCCTACAACCAATGGCTGGCGGCCCAGGGGTATGTGGTGCTGTCGATCAACTACCGGCGCGGCATCGGCTACGGACGGTCGTTCCAGCAGGCGCCGAACGCGCAGGCGCAGGGCAACAGCGAATACCAGGACGTCCTGACCGGCGGCCAGTACCTGCAGACGCGCGACGACGTGGATCCCGCGCGCATCGGCATCTGGGGGCTGTCGTACGGCGGACTGCTCACTGCGCAGGCGCTCGCGCGCAACAGCGACCTCTTCATCGCGGGCGTGGACTACGCGGGCGTGCACCTCTACGGCAGCTCGGTGGACACCGCAGCGCTGTCATTCAAGTCGTCGGCGGTCGGCGCCATCGACACGTGGAAGTCGCCGGTCCTCCTCGTGCACGGCGACGACGACCGCAACGTGGACTTCGCGCAGACGGTGGGGCTCGTGCAGCTGCTGCGCGCGCGCGGCATCTACCATGAGATGATCATCGTCCCCGACGACCTGCACGAGTCCATGCTGCACAAGAACTGGGTCGACACGTGGGAACGCACCGACCGGTTCCTGAAGCGCTTCGTCTGGAACAAGGAGACGCCGCCCTCGATGGCGAAATGACCACAGGCGCGGCTGGAATGCACGCGAGGCGACGGATCATCCGTCGCCTCGTCTGTTTGCAGCCTGCGCGTCCTCGCTGGTGAAACCTGCTACCGGAGTTCGCCCGCCGAGGTGCAGTTGGCGGCGATCCACGCCTCCGTGCCGGTGCTGCGGGCACGCTCCATTGACGGCTGGGCCGACTCCCGCCCGAACGCGGCCTCGGTGGCCGTGACCCAATCGCACGCCCTGCCCCCCGGGCGGAGATCCGGCGCCTCGAGCGCCAGCACGCCGCTGTCGCGAGCCGAACTCGAGGAGCCCCCGCCGTACGACGCGCCGGATGCGGAAGCGCCCCCACGCCCACCAGAGAACGAGCCCGCCCCGCGCAGGGCGGCCAGCTCCCGATGGAAGGCGATGCCCGCGTCCCCCTGCGACACCGTGGACCCCGGCACGCGATCCGGCGCGCAGGCGGCCATCAGCACGCCGCACAGCAGGGCGGCGATTCCACGGGCACGTCTGCAGGAGGAAAGGGCGTACATGGCGCTCGACGCTTAATTCGCAGGAAGTAACGGTACTGTAACTAACGCCGCCAACGCGCGAGGTCAATGAACGGACGAGCGAGGGCTACCGCGCATCACGGAGGGCGGGCACCTCCGAACGCCGCACCTCAAAGCGCTCGGTGGCCAGCCGGTCGCCCCGGGCCCAGACGCTGACCTCCCAGACACCCTCATCCTTGGCGACGTCGAGTCCGGGGTGGTACCAGCTGACCTCCCAGTCCGCCGAGATGTGGAAGTCGTATTCGTACACGGCGCGGCGCGGCGAGACGAGGCGAATGCGCACGGTGATATCGTCGGGGAGGAAGCTCCACCGGTTCCAGACGTACACCGGCGCGTTGGGCGCCATGACGGGCGTCTCGACAAACCCGCCACCCTCGCCGCGCGTGAAGTGGCCCACCCGCAGCTCCGGCGGCTCCGGGCGCGCGTAGTTGGCGATGGTGACGACGCGGCGCTGCGTGGTGTCGTACCCGATGAGGCGGCGCGCGTAGTCGTAGTTGGCCCAGACGTACCAATTGGCGGCCAGCTCGCGGTACATGCGCACGCGTTCGAGGTTACGGGCGGCGAGATTCTGCTGTTCGGTGGGATCGCGCGAGATGTCGTACAGTTCCGGCAGGCGGCCGTCGAGCTGCGCGATGTACTTCCAGCGGCCATCGCGGAGTCCGAACTGCGCGGGGCGCGCGTCCTTGTGGAAGTAGGCGATGCGCGCCTCGTAGCCCGGTGCGGTCAGGTCCTGTCCCGGCACGTTCGCCGCGGGCAGGCCGAGCAGCGAGAGCATGGTGGGCATGATGTCCCCGTGCTGTCCGAGGCGGCGCGACACCACGGCCCCGCCCCCGACGCCCGGCGCGGCGATGAACATGAAGTTCCGCACGTTCTCGTCGTAGAGCCGGTTGCGGTGCACCCAGTTGTCGTCGTGCAGGTCCGCGAACGCCTCACCATGGTCGCCGGTGATGACAACGAGGGTCCGCTCGAGCAGTCCGCGCTGGCGCAGGTCCTCCAGCAGGCGACCGATGGCGGCGTCCGTATAGTGCAGCGAATTGGCGTAGCGCGAGGCATCGTCCTCTCCGCGCAGCGGTCCGCGGTGGCCCGCCCATGTGCCGTAGGGGTGGTGCGTCGCGATCGTCTGGAACTCGAGGAAGAACGGTCGGTCGGCGCCGGCGGCGCGGTCGAGCCATCGCATCATCGGCGCGCGCATCGCGTCCTCGTTCACGCCCCACGAGTGGATCTCCTGCTCCGGCTCAAAGGTGGGCGTGCCGTCCTGATAGTGCACCACCGTGTCCCACGGCATCGTGAGGTAGAACTCCCGCACATAGCCAAAGCGCAGGTCGGGTGCGGCAAACAAGCCGGTGCGGTACCCGGCGCTGCGGAATGCGCTCACGAGCGTGGGCTCGCGCAGCGGCAACGTGAGCTCGTCGCCGACGCTGCCCCAGGTGATCGCGCGCCCGCCCGTCATGATGGGCACGTGCGCCCGCGTCGTCGCCGGGTAGACGCTGTACAGGTCGGGGAAGATCAGCGCATCGTCAGCCAGGGCGGCGAGGTTGGGCGTGAGCAGCGGGTCGGGGCGTCCCGCGGGCAGCAGTTGATGCGCGCCGACCGACTCGAGCACGATGAACAGCACGTTGCGCCGGTGCGCGGCGCGCAGATCGGCGGCGCGCAACATCATGGCCCGGTCCGCCGCGCTGTCGGCGCGCCATTCCGCGTCACGCAGCCGGAACAGCTCCGGCCCGCGGGGGAGCGGCACCCGTGGCACCGCCGTGGCGTCCGGCTGCGACCAGAAGATGCCGAGCAGCGGAAACCGGTCGAGCTCGTAGCGATCGCGGACGTTGCGCAGCACGGGCACGGCGAGTGCGGCGTATGCACCGAGCGCCACCAGCAGCGTGGCCTGCCGCGGCGGCGCGCCCAGCGGGGCGTGGACCCGCGCCACCAGCATGCGATGCAGCATCACGAGCAGGGCGATGAGCATCGCAAAGTTCACGTACGTCATCCAGTCGGCGTCGCTCGCCGCCGAGCCAAGCAGGCGCGGTATCGCGACCCCAAGGTCCAGCACGCCGCCGTCGGTCTGCGCGATCGAGAGATGATCTCGAAAGCGCTTGAAGGTCAGCTGGTCGAACGTGACGAGGACCAGCATCAGCGTGACGAGCAGCCAGGCGCCGAAGGCCCACGGGCGCCGGCGTGCCGCCAGGTAGACCAGGGCGCCGACGACGAGCGCGACGATCAGCGTCTGCCACTGGAGAAACGGCAACGCCGCGAGAAAGGCGGCCACGGACCGGTCGGCCCCGCTCACCGGTGCGACGTAGCGCACGAAGAGCTGCGCCTGCACCATGGTGGTGTAGGCGAAGACGGTGAACGCCACCTGCACGGCGAGGTGCGCCCGGACTGCACGCGACCGGTGCTCGCCCGGCCGCACGGGGTCCGCGGGCGTCAGAAGAGCACCGTCGGCCATGCGCGGTCGGGACGCCAGACGCGGGCGGGAAGCGCACGCCACCAGGCGCCAGCTCCCGTCGCCTTGAACTCGGATGCCATGTTGTCGTCGGTGATGTTCCAGAGGTCGTTGGCGCGGCGCAGGGCCGGCGCGAGGTCACCGCTCAATTGACCGAGGATCGCATCCACGGTGTGCGCCGCGCGTGCGCCGCGGATGCGCGGCGCGCCGTCCGGCCCCACGATCGCGAGGACGGCCGCCCGGCGTTCGTCGCGACTCAGGTCGAACGGCGCATCGCTCGCCGCGATGTAGTTCGACGCGCGAACGACGTGCTGCCAGACCCCCGACGCGGTGTAGAGGGCGTCGAGCGACCCCGTGCCGTTGAAGAAGGCCACGCCACCCTCCGCCAGGTGGCCCTTCAGCAGCTCGAGGAACTCGGCGGAGAGCACATGCGTCGCACCGGCGCGCCAATGCCACTCCGTGTTCGCGACGATGACGTCGAACCGTCGGTTCGGGTGCCGCGCGAGCCACCGGCGCGGGTCGTCGAGATGCAGGCGCACGCGCGGATCGTCGAGCACCGCGGCGATGGCGGGTTGCCGCCAGAGTGCCTCGAGGTAGCCCGGGTTGCCCTCGACGACGGTGAGCGAATCCACGGCGCGCGCGTCGGCGAGGATGCGCGTCCAGGCACCGCTGCCCAGTCCGAGCTGCAGGATTCGACGGGGAGCACGATGCAATGCGGGCACCAGGAACGCACGGCCCAGGAGTTGCGGACTGGCGTCCGCATCCAGCGAGTACGCGCCGCGATACAACCCATCGCCATACGCGCGCGCATCCGGCGTCACGCCGACGATGCCGTCACGCCCCTGCACGACCACGTCGTAGCGCGTCTGGCGGGCACCCGGGCCGAAGTGGATGCGCTCGAGAAAGCCCTCGAAGAGCCGGTCATGCGCGCCGAGTGCGGCGAGCGCAATGAGCGCGAAGATGGTGACGCCCGCCCGGCGGCGCTCCGGCGCCGCGAGCCAGAGCCCCTGTGCCAACCCAAGGGCGGCGAGCGTCAGGATGAGTATCGTGTGCTCGAGCGATTCGATGTCGAGCAGTACGTACCCCGTGAGGAGCACGCCGACCGCCGAGCCCAGCAGGAGGGCCGTCGTGGCGCGTGCGATCGCCAGTGGCCGGACGAGCCCGAGGGCGGCGGTCGCCTCGAACAGCACCGCCATCAACGCGCCCATCGCGGCAGCCGCGAGCGCCGCACCCGCGTCGAGCACGGCGCGCCCGGGCGCGGCGGCGTGCAGCATGACCGCGGCGCCGGTCGGCATGGCGACGTAGAAGAGCGCCCCGGCGAACGCGACCAGCAGGGCGCCGAACCGCAGCGCTCCCATCCCGAGTCGCTCCTTCAACGGAATGCCGGCGAGCAGGCCGGCCGAGAGCCCCGCGAGCACCATGGTCAGCGCATGCGTGAACGTCTCCGGCCGGTTGCCGTTGGCACTGCCAATCACCCGGCTCCACAGCATGGCCTGTCCCGCGGTCAGGACGCCAGCCGCGACCGCCGCCGCATCAAGCGTGCGCATTGACGTGGTGGTGCGCCCCGTCATGCGCTCTCCTGCGCGGCTGCGGCGCTGCGTCGCGTGAACACGAGCGCCGCCCCGAGCGCAGAGGCCAGGCTGAGCGCCGCCGACCCGAGGATCGTACCGCGAATGCCGGTAAAGGCGAGGAGCAGGTCCACCGCAAGCACCCCCGCCACGGCGGCTCCAAACAACGCGGCGCCCCACCACGAGCCCGCGGTCCGGTCACGCGCGGGCAGCGGATCGTGCTGCGAGGCCATCAGCGCCGTTTGCGCGGCGCCCATCAGCACCATCGGCACGGCGACAATGGCAGCCACGGCGGCGATCATCGTCGCCGGCGCCGCGCCAGCGACGGCAGTGCCGACCCGCGGAATGAGGGCGATGCTCGCCGCGCCCCAGAGCGCCGCGGCGGTCTGCAGCACGACGAAGACGATGGCGAGCCGGGCCGGCCACCAGCGCGCCACCCGTGCGCCCGAGAGCGCGCCCACGCCAAGCCCCACCAGCATCGCGGCGGTGATTAGCGTCGCAAGGTCCGCCGACGCCCCGACCTCTCGCTCGAGCAGGCGCCGCCACGTGAGGGCGTACAGCATCAGGGTGACGCCGGCCACGAAGTGCAGCCCCAGCGCCGCACCCCGGTGGCGATGCGCAACCGTCGGCGCGCGCCGCGGGCGCGCGCGACGCAGCACCCAGGCCTGTGCGCCGACGAACAGCGCCCCCAGCAGCCAGAGCACCGGCGCCACGAGCTGAACGCCGATCGCGGTGGCCAGCGTCAGCAGGAAGACGGCGTATGTCGCGGTGTCATCCCGCGTGTAGGCGTCGCGCACGGCGTGCGACCCGCTCACCCGCCCCACCGTCCACCGCAGGAACGCGCGCACCACCCACAGCAGGGCGGCGCCGCCCTGCGCCGCGACCGTTGCCTGGATGAGCACCATCAGCCACGAGGTCCCCGCGGTGTCCGTGGCGGAGGCGAGGCGGGAGAGCGCCACGCACGCGCCGCTCACGGCGCCGGTTACCACGAGCAGGCGGTCGGCGGGCGAGGATTCGGAGGCGGACTCGAGTCGCACGAAGGCGGAAGCTATGCGTGGGCCATCAGCGCCGACAGGCGTCGCGGCACGAAGGTCGTGTCAGCGGCGCCTGTCTTCCCCGACCGGCGGAACCTGGGTTCGTTCCGCATGGGCGGTGCGTGGCCGTCTACTCGGCTTGCGACGTCACCGGCACCATGCTCGCGTCCCACAGTCCCTCCGACTTCGCCACGAACGCCGTGGCCGAGATGTCGCCGGCGACGTTCACGGTGGTGCGCGTCATGTCGAGAATGCGGTCCACACCGAGCACGATGGCGATGCCCTCGCCCGGCACGCCCATCATCGCGAGGATGCCCACGAGCAGCGGAATGGACCCGCCCGGCACGCCCGCCGCCCCCACCGCCGTGATGACCGACATCACGATGACGATGATCATGCCGCCCAGCGTCAGGTCGATGCCGAAGACCTGGCAGAGGAAGATGACCGTGATGCCCTCGAAGATGGACGTGCCGTTCATGCACATCGTCGATCCGAGGGGGAGCACGAAGCCGGCGATATTGGGCGGCACGCCGAGCCCGAACTCCGAGGCCTTGAGCGCGGCCGGCAGCGTCGCGTTGCTCGAGCTGGTGGAGAAGGCGGTGATGAGCGCCGAGCGAATGCGTCCGAAGTACACCAGCGGGCTGATGCCGATCACGAAGCGCAGGATCAGCGAGAGGTTGATCGCCACGTGCAGGATCAGTGCGCCGAGCACGACGAGGACGTATCCCGCCAGGGGCTCAAGCAGCGCGAATCCGAATCGGGACGTCACCCCGAAGATCAGCCCGGTGACGCCATAGGGGGCGAGTTTCATCGCCATGCCGACGATCGCGATGACCACCTCCTGCAGGGCCTCGAGCACGTCGAGCATCGGCTTGGCGCGCTCCGGCTTCAGCATCGTCAGCGCCGCGCCGAAGACCAGGCCGAAGAAGATCATCCCGAGCATGTCGCCGTCGGCGGCGGACTTGACCGGGTTCCGCGTCACGATGTTGACGAAGGTCTCGATGCCGAAGCCGCCCGTTTGCTGGGCGGTGATCTTGGCCGAGGCGTCCTGGGCGTACGTCGCCATCAACTGCGTCTTCACTTCAACCGGGATTCCCTCGCCCGGCTTGAAGACGTTGACCATGACCAGGCCGAACGTCGCGGCGAGGAAGGTGGTCGCCAGGAAGTACCCGATCGCCTTGCCGCCCACGCGGCCGACCTTCTTCAGGTCGCCGAGCCCGGCGACGCCGAGCGCGATGGACGAGAAGACGAGCGGCATCACGACCATGAACAGCATGCGCAGGAAGACCTGACCCACCGGGCCCGCAACATACTTGTTGACCCAGACCACCGAGGGCGCCGCGCCGCCGAGCTGCGTGTTGGCAAGAATGCCGGCGGTGGCGCCGACGACGAGGGCGAGGAGAATCTTGGTGTGCAGCTTCATCCCCTTCCCGCTGTTGCCGATGGATTCGGTCATGCCGTCCTCAGAGGCAGCGTCGCTGCCGGGTGGAAATGCCAGTTACGAAAGGCGCGCGCCCTTCCCGGCCGCGCGTCCGACGCCCCACGTACTCGTTACGCGGAAGGGGGGCGCACAGTTGAAGGCGGCGGGCCCACGCGCCGGCAGCGCGACGCCCACCCTACCCGGCCTTCGGCGCGCGCGCGCCGCGGTGCCACCACAGGTACACTGGCACGCCGAGCAGCACGATGAGCAGCCCGGTGAGCGACTGCACGCGCGTCTTTGCGGCGACCAGCAGCGTCACGGCGACGCCGGAGGCCGCGAGCACATAGAGCGCGGGCAGCACCGGATAGCCGACGGCCCGATACGGCCGCGGCTCGTCGGGCCGCTTGGCCCGCAACACGAACAAGCCGATCGTCGTCAGCGCGTAGAAGATCAGCGCCGCGAAGATCACGTAGTCCAGCAGCTGGTTGTAGGTGCCCGTCAGGCACAACAGGCTGGTCCACACCGACTGCATCACGAGCGAGTACGACGGCACGCCATGCGCGCTCAACACGCCGGCCTTCGCGAAGAACGACCCGTCGCGCGCCATCGCGTAGTAGACTCGCGCCCCCGACAGGATGAGGCCGTTGTTGCAGCCGAGCGTCGAAATGACGATCGCCCCGGCCATGATCAACGCGCCGCTCGGCCCGAAGATGCTCTCCATGACCGCCGTGCCGACGCGGTCCTGCGTGGCGAAGCTGATGCCGCGCTCCATGATGGTGGCGCCCTCGGCCGTGCCGTGCAGCGGAAGCACGACGAGGTACGAGACGTTGGCAAGCACATACAGCACCGTCACCAGCATCGTTCCGTACAGCAGGGCGCGCGGCAGGTTGCGTGCCGGGTTCTGCACTTCCGCGGCGGCAAACGTCGGGGCGTGCCACGAGTCCGCCGAGAAGAGCGAGCCGACGAGCGCCGATCCAAAGGTGACGACGAACAGGGCGCCAAGGTCCGGCGTGCCCGCAAAGAAATTGCCGTTGCCGAAGTTCGCGGCGATCGCCTCGGCGTTCCGTCCGAGGGTGACGCCCAGCAGGATGAGCACGGCCAGCGTCGCCGCCTTCACGAACGTCAGGATGGTCTGCACCCACTTCCCTTCCTTCACACCGCGGAGGTTCACCCAGGTGAGGACCCAGATCGAGATGAGCGCAACCACCCGCTGCCACGACAGGCCGAACTCCAGCGTCGTGCCGCCGGTCTTGATGTCCACCGCCATCAGCCAGCGGTCGGCGGTCACGGCGGGAAAGAGCACGCCGAGGAACTTGCCGAACGCCACCGCCACGGCGGCGATGGTCCCCGTCTGGATGACGATGAAGAGCGTCCATCCGTAGAGGAAGCCCATCAGCGGGCCCATCGACTCGCGCAGGAAGACGTACATCCCGCCGGCGCGCGGATACATCGCCGCCAGTTCGCCGAAGGCGAGCGCGCCCAGTACGGTGATGACGCCCGTCAGGACCCACGCGAGGAGCAGCCAGCCCGGCGAGCCCAGCGTGCGGCTGATGTCGGCCGAGACTATGAAGATGCCGGATCCGATCATGGAGCCGACCACCAGCATCGTGGCGTCGGTGAGCGTCAGCGCCTTGACGAACTCCGAGTGCGTGTGCGAATCGTGGGCTGCTGCGCGGTCACTCATGCCGGGCCTCGGGTCGGGAATCCGGCTAAGCTAGCAGAGAAACAACAGCGAGACAACAGAGAGACAACAGAGAGACAACAGAGGTTCAGCCGCACCTGCGAATGCACGAAGGGTGGCCCCGGAAGAGGCCACCCCCTGTTGTCTCTCTGTTTTCTCTCTGTTGTCTCTCTGTTGTCTCTCTCTCATGGGGCTTCTGCCGAGATCCACGTCGTGTCTCTCACCGGCGTGCCATCGGCGCGCACCGCGGGCCGGAACCGGAACTCCAGCAGCATCTCGCGGATCTTCCGGTTGTAGCTCGCGTCCTTCGACGGGTTGAACGAGATGAGCGTCGTGTTGCCCCGTTCGTCCACGTCGAAGTAGGCGACGAGCTTGTACGGCCGCACCTTGGCCGGGACCGGAATGGGGAGGATCACCAGGTTGGTCGGGGTGGGCGGGTAGACCTTGCCCGAGCCGCCGCCCGTGCCTGGTCCGATGCCCGATCCGCGCCCCGTCCCGACTCCGGAGCCCACGCCGCCACCTGAGCCCGGTCCGGAGCCCGCGGTCCCGTCATTGCCCGTCCCGCCCCCGACGCCCGCCACGAGACTCGCGTCCTTGTTCTCGGCCTGCGGCGCCGCGGGCGGCGTGGGGGTGGGTTCCGGCTTGGGCTGCGGCGGCGGCGGAATGACGGTCTTGACGACCGGCGGCTCGACCTTCACGGCCGGGGCCTGGGCGGGGGCCACGCGAATGAAGCGCACGCGCTCCTGCAGGACGCCCCCCGTGCCCCGAGTTCCGCCGCCGCCACCCCCTGCCGGCCCTGGGCCGCCCGCCCCCTCGCGCGCCGCCACGAGCGTGTCGTGCACCCAGATCGGCCCGGCCACCAGGAAGATCAGGAGGGCGTGCAGGAGAACGGACATGACGACGCCGCGCAGCCGCCCTTCCTCATGAATGGGAAGGCCAACCGGTGGGCGAAGCGTCCGACGAGCGCGAGGGGCAGTCACGACGATACGAGAGAGGAGCGAGTGTGGAACGAGCGTCAGGGGGTATCAATCCTCCCCACCCCTACAACCTATAACGGATTTCTGGCCGGTGCGGGTTTCTGCCCGGCCCCCAGAATGCAGTACGGCGGGCGACCCCGAGTGGGTTCGCCCGCCGACTGATACCCGTCCAGCGTCTGGACGATCCTATTTCTCCTCGGCGTCCGGTGTCGCCTTCGGTGGCACGCCGATCACCTTCACCCCGGCGCCGCGCGCCTGGTCCATGGCGAAGATGACGTCCTGATACAGGACCTGCGGATCGCCCTTCACGAAGATGATCTTCTCCGGGCGGGGATCGTACGTCTGCTTCAGGAAGGCATAGAGTTCGGCCTTCGTCTTCGGCTGCTTGTTGACCGCGAACACCCCACCCGGCAGGACCTCGAGCACGATCTGGTCCGGGTTCGGTTTTGCATCCGTATCCTGCGGCGTCGGATCCGGAAGCTGGACGTCCAGCGCCTTCCGGCTCATCGGGATGATGAGCATGAAGATCACCAGCAGCACCAGCAACACGTCGATCATCGGCGTCAGGTTGGGCTCGGCATTCAAGCCACCGCCCTTACCGCCCACGGACATGCTCATGGCTTGCCTCCCTGTGCCTTCATCGGCGACAGATTGTCCGTTTCGATAAGGGAACGCGAACCCGGAATCTGGTCGGTGATCATGCCCGTGACGCGCACCCCGTTCTTGGCGGCGATGTCGAGGGCGTCAATCACCTTCTCGTACTTGAGCTGGTTGTGCGCCTTCAGGAACAGGATCTTGTCCTCCGTGCGGGCCTCATAAATGGCCTTGAGGAGGGTTGGGAGATCCTCGTTCTTGATCGGCTTCTTGTTCAGGTAATACGCCCCCGAAGCGTCGATACCGAGCACCTGGTCCGCGTCCTCCTCGGGATGCGGCTTCAGGTTCTGGCCCTGCGGCGGGACCGCGTTGAAGCCCGCGTTGATGGCCGGTATGACGAGCATGAAGATGATGAGGAGCACCAGCATCACGTCGATCATAGGCGTGACGTTCGGTTCCGCCTTGACTTCGCTATCCGAGCTGACTGCCATCGACATGGCCGTCCTCCATTAAAGGATGGATGGTCCAGGTCAGACCGGCGACTTGCCGGCGTTCTGCGCGGCCGTGTTGAACTCACGGGTGAAGCGCGAACGACCGAACTCGCCCGACACGCCCTTGATGAGATAGTCGATCATTTCCTTCGACGAGTACGTCATCTCGGCCGTGATGTTGTCGATCTTCGTCTGGAAGTAGTTGAACGCCCACACCGCCGGGATGGCCACGAGCAGGCCGAACGCCGTCGTGATCAGGGCCTCGGAAATGCCGGCCGCGATCGAGCTGATGCCACCGCCGCCGCCGGCGGCCATGCCCTGGAACGCGTTCACCACGCCCATGGTCGTGCCGAGCAGGCCGACGAACGGCGCCGTGGCGCCCGTCGTGGCGAGCATCGCCAGGCCGCGCTTCATGAGCACGATCTGCATGAGCATTTCCCGCTCGACCGCGCGTTCGGCCGAGTTGATGTCCGACACCGTGACCGAGCCGTCCTGAATGAGCGGCTTGATCTCGGCCAGCGCGCCGCCGAGCACCTTGGCGACGTGCGACTTCTTGTAGCTCTCGGCCAGGTTGATGGCCTCGTTCAGGTTGTCCTCCTCGAGGAACTGGGAGAACTCAGGCGCGAACTTGCGCGTCTGGGCCTGCGCGCTGCGCAGGTACCACCACTTCTGGACCATGATGGACAGCGACCACACCGACATGATCATGAGGGTGTAGACGATACCCTTGGCGAAATAGCCCATGGAGTGCCAGAGTTCGATCATTGACATAAAGAATGGCTCCCGCGGTTCAGTGGTGGTGACGAACTACTTTTGGATGGCGAAGACGAATGGCTGCTGCACGAGCTGCTTGACCTTCTTGCCGCCCACCTCGGCCGGGAGGAAGCGCATGCCCGGCAGGGCATTCTTGACGGCGAGGGCGAAGAGCTCGTGCGAGGTCTTGAGGACCTTGAACGACCCGGGCTCCGCACGCCCTGTGGTGTCGACCGTGAACTGGGCGAGCACCTCGCCCTCTACGCCGGCCGACTTGAGGATCTCGGGATAGCGGGGCGTCGACGATCCGGGCGCCTGCACCACCGGCTTCTCCACCTGGAACTCGAAATACGTCTGCGTCACGTCCGTCGGGACGATGCCGCCCTTCACGCCGTTGGCCACGCCGCCCTGCACGCCCTTGCCCGAGAAGTCCGCCTCGTTCGTCACCGAACGCGACAGGTCGATCTCAGGAATGACGTCGGGGATGTTGATCGGCGCCGTGAGCACCTGGAAGCCCTTCACGACGGGCGCGACTGCCACTTCCTTGGGCAGTTCCTTGGGCTGCTCCTTCGGCTTCTCCTTCTTCACTTCGACGAAGTCGACCTTCTGCTCCTTCGCCTCGCGCAGCTTTTGGCCGGCGTTGGCGGTCGCGACGACCGCGCCCCAGATCAGCAGCACGTGCAGCACGCCGCTGACGAAGCTCCCGCCAAAAAACCTTTCCTTCTGCGCCTTCGACTCAAGCAGGTTGTTGAACACTACGCACCCCGTGTGTGGCTGCGGTGAAACGGTAACGGCGGTTCGTGCAAGTGATTCTATGGCACGTGGATGAAGGGAGTAACCGCAGTTACATTAAGATTCGCTTAACGCGAAGTTAGGACTTCCTGTCGGGCTCCGCGGCTCCCTCGCCGCCCTCCGGCGCCGCCGGAGATGGGTCGTGCAGCGGGATCGACACGGTGAAGGTAGACCCCCGGCCGAGCCGCGACGCCACCGTGATCGACCCACCGTGGGCGTGCGCGATGTACTGGCTGATCGCCAGGCCCAGCCCGACCCCGCCGCGTTCGGACGTGCGCGAGCGGGCGCGATCGGCGCGCCAGAACCGGTCGAACACGTAGGGCAGGTCGGCGCCGGCGATGCCAAACCCGGTGTCCCGGACGGCAAACTCCACCATATCGCCCCGGCGTACCAGCGAGAGGTCGACGCGTCCGCCGCGCGACGTGTATTTCACGGCATTGGTGACGAGGTTCAGCAGCAGCTGCCGGAGCCGAAGCGCATCGCCGAGGACGGTGGCCTCCTCGAGCGGGGTCGCGCTGACCTTTAGCCCCGCCTCCTCGCCGAGAATCTGCGCCGTCTCGGCGACGTCGAGGACGAGCGGGACGAGCGCCACGGGTTCGCGGTGCAGGTCAAAGCGCCCCTCGTCGGCCCGGGCGAGCGTCAGCAGCGACTCCACCAGATCGGCCATGCGCGCAGTCTCCTGCAGCGCCTCTTCAAGGGCCACCAGCCCCTCGGTGGACCGCGGCCCCGCCGACATCGCGCGCTCGATATCGGCGCGCAGCACGGTCAGCGGCGTCTTCAGCTCGTGGCTGGCGTCGGCCGTGAAGCGGCGCAGGCCGGAGAACGACTGCTCGAGGCGTGCGATCATCGCGTTGAGCGTCGCCGAGAGCCTCGCCAGCTCGTCGTCCCCCTCGGCGTGCGGCAGCCGGCGGTGCAGCGACCGTCCGTCGGTGAGCGCCGACACCTCGCCGATGATCTCGTCCACGGGACGGAGCGCCCGTCCCGTGATCATGTGGGCCACAATCACGGAGAGCAGCACCACCAGCGGTGCGATCAGCACGAAGACCCCGAATTGCTCGCTCCCGATGAAGTCGACGGAAGCCACGGAGCTTCCCGCCACCACCCGACGCACCGGTCCCGCCTCGCCATGCTCGAAGCGCGCGACCAGCAGGAGCTTGTCCGTGCTCAGCCGCACCGTCGCCACCTGCCGATCCTCGGTGAGACGCATCACTTCGTCGAGCAGCACGTCGAGGTCCTCAGCCGCCAGGCGCCGCACCGCCTCCGACGCGTAGAGCGCGCGCGACGAGTCGGCCACGACGAGGTACCCCGGGATCGCATCGAGGCGGGCGCGCAGCGGGGGTCGCAGCTCCGACGCCTGCTGCTCCCCGGTGGTGTCCACCACCACCGGACTGATCTGCGTGCCCGCCTGGATCAGCACGAGGTGGGCGATGTTCGTGTACGTCTCGACGATTTTCTGGCGCTCCTGCAGCGCCGCGGCGCGCCGCGCCGTCCAGAGTGCGACGGCAAACGCAAGCATCGTCCCGAAGAGCGCGAGTGCGTACGCCGCGGTGACCCGGGAGCGAATGGTCGCCACGACGCCCGCCTAGTCCTTGACCACGTAGCCGACGCCGCGGACGGTGGCGATGAGCTTCTTTTGGGACGAGGCGTCCACCTTCTTGCGCAGGTGGTTGATCACCACGTCCACGATGTTGGTGCCGGGATCGAAGTGGTAGCCCCAGGCGTACTCGGTGATCAGCGTGCGGCTCATCACGCGGCCGGCATGCCGCATCAGGTACTCGAGGACGAGGAACTCCTTCGGCGTCAGGTCAATGAGCCGGCCGTCGCGACGGACCTCGCGGGTATCGAGGTCGAGGGTCAGGTCGCCCACCGTGAGCACAGGTGTGGCGATGGCCCGGGGCCGGCGCGACAGCGCCTCCACCCGCGCCAGCAGCTCCTCGAATGCAAAGGGCTTCGTGACGTAGTCGTCGGCGCCGGCGCGCAGCGTCACGACCTTGGCGTCCACGGCATCCTGCGCCGTGAGCACGAGCACGGGGCGTTCGAACCCCCAGGCGCGCAGGTCGCGCAGGATGTCGAGGCCCTGCTTGCCCGGCAGTCGCATGTCGAGCACCACGACGTCGTACGGCTGCGTGCGCGCCAGCCGCTCGCCCTCGATGCCGTCGGCGACGAGGTCGACGCTCCAGCGCTGCTGCTCCAGCCCGCGCTTGACGAATTGACCGACCGTCTTGTCGTCCTCGATGACCAGGACTTTCATCGCGTGCGCGCCCCCGGACGCTGGAACCCATAGCATCGGATCTTGCGGTACAGCGTCTTCACGGAAATGCCCAGGGCATCGGCGGCGCGCCCCTGATGCCACCCCGTGCGCTCCAGCACGGCCGCGATGTGACGCCGCTCCACTTCAGCCAGCGTCAGCGGCGCGGCGGACGCCGTCAGGTCGCGCGGTTCGGCGCGAGGCGTGGACATCACCATTCGAGCGTTGGCAGCAGCACGCGGAAGGTGCTTCCCTTCCCGACGACGCTGTCCACCTCGATGCGCCCGCGATGGTCCTGCACGATGCCGTAGCAGATCGCGAGCCCGAGCCCGGTGCCCCGCCCCGGCGCCTTCGTCGTATAGAATGGCTCGAAGATCTTCGACAGCTCCGGGCGGGCGATGCCGTGGCCGGTGTCGCTCACCTCGACGATGGCGCCGTCGGTGGGTGTCGGCCCGGTGCGCGTGCGCACGGTGATCGTTCCCTGCCCGTCGTTGGCATCGGTGGCGTTGATCATCAGCGCCATCAGCACCTGCACCAGCTGCTCGGCGTTGCCCAGCGGCACCACCGGCAGCGCCGGATCGAGCTCCTTGACCAGCGTCAGCTTCTTGAAGCCGCCGTGGTGCTTCATGAGGAACAGCGTCTTCTCCACCACGTCGTTGAGGTCCACGCGCGACTTGGCGAGCTGCTTGGGCCGGCTGAAGTCGAGCAGCTGGTCCACGATCTGCTTGCAGCGGACCACCTCGTTCTCGATGATCTCGATGTAGTCGAAGAGGTCCTTGTTGACATCGGCGCCCTTCTTCTGGAGGTCCTCGAGCCGGTAGCCGAGGCCGTCGCCGCAGGCCGCAATGGTGGCCAGCGGGTTGTTGATCTCGTGCATGACGCCCGCGGCGAGCGTGCCGATGGCCGCCAGCTTCTCGGCCTGCGCGTAGCGGTGCTGCCCCTCGCGCCATTCGGTGACGTCCTCGCCAATGGTGATGACATGCGTCACCGCGGAGTCGCCGAGTCGCATCGGGATCTTCGTGATGCGATACGTGCGCGCCGAGCCGCTGGCCGACGACTCCATCTGGTATTCCTGGATGCGCCCGGTGGCGAAGACCTCGTCGAACTCGCGGCGCAGCATCTCCACCGGCTGCCGGGAGAGGATGTCAAAGATCACCCGGCCAAGCGCCTCGTCGCGCGACACGCCCTGCATCCCCGTTTCGCGTTTCCGGTTCCAGGCCTGCACGCGGTACTCGCGGTCGATGACGTACAGGCCCAGCGGGAGCGAGTCGATGATCTTCTCGGTGAAGCGGCGCTCGCGGTCGATCTCCGCCGTGCGCGCCGCCACCTCCACCTCGAGCTGGCGCGACCGTTCCGCGTGCGCCAACTCCGGCGCGAGGAGGTTGGCCACGGCGCGCAGCAGCATTCCCTCCTCGCCGCTGATCGCACGCCCGAGGCGCACCACGAGGGCTCCCACGCGGCGGTCCGCTCCCGCCACCGCGACGGCGCGCACGCCATCGACCTCGTCTGCCGAGGCGAGGGCCGCCAGGACGGCCGCCTCGGCGGCCTGCGCGTCGCCGGCCGCCCACGTGCGCACCAACCCGTCGGCGGTGTGCAGCCAGAGCGAACACTCGCGCGCCTCCAGCGGCCGACGCAGTGCGTCGAGGGCGACCGCAATGCTCGTCTCGAGCGGGCGCGCGGCGTTGAACTCGGCAATGACCGCGGCCAGGACGTCGAGCGCCCGCAGGGTCGGTACCGGAGTGGTGGACAGGTCGGTCACGAGGTTCGGGAAAGGGCCGGATCGCGAAGCTACCCCGCGGCGCGAGACGAGACAAGATGACCGATCGCGCCGTCCGAGGGCGCGTGCCTGGCTGGCAGGCGTGTCGTTCACCCTGACAGACTGGATTGCCGCAGTGGCAACATTGGCCCGGCACGCACGTTGCGCATCCGTGGGACAGCCGCGGCGCACAACGGCGCCGCCCACGGTTCCTTCAACCCATCACACGATGCGACTGGTAAGAGGAGGCCCCATGGTCCGCACCACCAAGTTTGCCGCGCCCGTCTTCGGGCTCCGCCGCGAAATCGACAAGCTGTTCGAGGACACGTTCGGGAACGTCGCCGCGCCGCTGCTCTCGAGCAACGGCTGGCTGCCCGCCGTGGACGTCAAGGAGACGGATGACGCGCTGCTCTTTGACCTCGAGATGCCGGGCGTCGCCGAGGACCAGCTGGAGATCACCTGCGAGGGCGGCGTGCTCGTCATCGCCGGCGAAAAGACGGCCGTCAAGAAGGAAGGTGACGAGGGCAAGTGGCACATCGTCGAGCGCACCTTCGGCTCGTTCCGCCGCTCGTTCCAGCTGCCGGCGAACGTGCAGGAGGACAAGATCGAGGCCACGCTGACCAGCGGCGTGCTGCGCGTGCGCGTGCCCAAGATGGAGTCGCCGAAGCCTCGGAAGATCGAGGTGCGGAAGTAGAGAAACAACAGAGAGACAACAGAGAGCAAACAGAGAAACAACAGACAGACTCGAAGACAGCCCCCGCACCGGTAGCCCAGTCTTGAATCTGTCTGTTGTTTCTCTGTTTGCTCTCTGTTGTCTCTCTGTTGTCTTTCTCTATTTGAATCCTCCAAACGCCAATCCCCGGAGAAAGGCTTTTTGCGCCACGAGAAAGACGACCAGCACCGGCACCAGCGCCGCGACGGCGGCCGCCATCTGCCACGGCCAGTTGGCGTAGTACATCCCGTGGAACGACGCAACGCCGGCTTCGACGACGCGCAGGTCGGGCGAGCGCGCGATGATCAGCGGCCAGAGCAGCGCCTTCCACGCGTCGATGAAGGCGAACAGCGCCACCGTGGCGAGTGCCGGACGCGCCAGTGGCAGCGCCACGCGCGTGAAGACCTGCCACTCCGACGCGCCGTCCAGCCGCGCCGCGTCTTCCATGTCGCGGGGCAGCGAGAGGAAGTACTGCCGCATGAGGAAGATCCCCCAGGCGGCGACGAGTTCGACGGACACGAGCCCCGCAACGGTGTCCACGAGCCCCATCGCGTCCACGATGAGGAAACGCGGCACGAGCAGCGCGATGCCGGGGATCATCAGCGTCCCGAGGTAGACGGCGAAGAGCGGCGTGCGCCCGCTGAACCGGTGCCGCGCGAAGGCGTAGCCGGCCATCGCGGCGGTGACCACCTGCCCCGTCACCGTGGCCGCCGCCAGAATGAACGAGTTGCGGAAGTACAGCGTGAACGGCAGCGCGGTGAGCGCCTCGGGGAAGTTGGCGAAGCGCGGCGCCGAGGGCAGGAGCGGTGGCGGCGCCTGGTACACCTCGAACTCGTCCATCAGGGCCGTGGAGAGCATCCAGAGGAAGGGCGCCACCATCAGCAGCGCCAGTGCGAGCGCCGCCGCGTAGCCGAGCACCTTGCGCGCGCGCAGGTCAGGCATCGGCCGGTTCTCCCTTCACCGTGCGCCACTGCAGGGCGGTCAGCGCCAGGAGCAGCACGCAGAGCACGACGCTCATCGCCGCCGCCACGTCGAACCGGCGGAACTCCCACGCCGTCTGGTAGATGCGATAAACGAGCACATCGGTGGCGTGCGCCGGACCGCCCTCGGTCATGACGTACACCAGCGTGAAGCCGTGGAACGACCAGATGATCCCCGTCAGGAGCAGGTAGGTGGAAACGGGTCGGAGCATCGGCCAGAGCACGAGGCGGAACCGCTGCCAGGCGTCGGCGCCATCGAGCCGCGCGGCCTCGAGGAGCGACGCCGGTATCGCCTGCAGGCCCGCGAGGTAGACCACCATCATGTAGCCCAGCTGTCCCCACGCGCTGACGAGCATCAGCGCCGGCAGCGCCGTGGCCGGATTGCCCAGCCAGTCCACGCGCGGCAGGTGCACGGTGGCCAGCACCGCGTTGAGCAGGCCGAAGTCGCGGTGCAGCAGCCACTGCCAGACCAGCGCGACGGCTACCGTGGACGCCACATACGGCAGGAAGACCACGACCCGCAGCACCTTGATGCCGCGCAACGGCTGGTCGAGCAGGAGCGCCGCGGCGAGCGCGGCGACCATGGTGACCGGCACGTAGAGCGCGTAGATGAGGCCATTGCGGAGCGCGCGCCAGAACAGCGGATCGGCGCCGAGTTCACGGAAGTGCGCGAGGCCCACGAAGGGGCGATCGCTCGCCAGCAGGTCCCAGTCGTGCACCGAGATCCAGAGCAGAAACGCCACCGGCGCGACGGTGAAGACGGCGAGGTGCACGAGGCTCGGCGCGATGAACCCCCACGCACCGAGCGTCTCACGCACGCGCACCGGCCGTCCCGCCGCGGCGGCGTGCCATCGCACGGCGCCAACCGCCAGCGCGGCGCACGCGGCGAGCAGCACCAGCGCGAGCGTGGCCAGCGCCAGGGACGGTTCGCGCAGGGCAAGCCGGTCGAGCACTGTGGCGTCGCCGCCGACTGGCGCGAGCGCTTCGGCGGCGGCCCGCAGGCGCACTCCGGTGGTCATCGCGGCAGAGCCGAAGACCGCGGCGGCTCCGGCGGCCAGGGCCGTCGCGCCGGTCCCGGCGACGGCCGGCACCGCGACGAGCAGCGCGGCGCCGAGCGCGAACGCCGCCGCCGTAGGCAGGGCCACGGCCGTGGCGCGTTCTCGCCAGCGGGCCGCGACGCCCACGGCGCCGATGATGTCCCAGTCGTCGGCGTCCTTGACGGGCGCGGTGATCATGTCGGCTGACCGGCTGTGAACGACCAGCGGCGTCTCCTCCGAACGCACCGCCAGCGAGTCGCGCGCGTCCAGTCCCGCGGGCCACGCTGGGGCAGGCACCGTGCCGCGCAACGCGTGCGCCAAGGCCAGCGCTTCGTGGCTGCGCGCGGCGCGATCGAGACCGCGCAACGCTCGCCAGGCGACGCCGACGCTGGCGGCCGCCCACGCCGCCACCACGAGCACCGCAACCCGACGATGCGCGGCAGTCATCGGCTGAGCACGCGGTCCACGACGGTCGCCGCTTCGCGGGTGGCCTCGCGCACGGTCACACGGTCCACGACGACGCGGTCCACGAGATCCCTCATCGCCTTTTCCACCTCGCGGTACTGCGCCACCCGCGCCCCCCACGGCACGCCGCCGTACGGGACCTGCCAGAGAAAGTCCATTTCCATGCCGGTGCGGTCCTTCGCCGCCGATTCGTACGCCACCGTCATCACAGTCGGGATCTCCAGCCCAGACGCGGCCCGACGGCGCTGCGCGTCGGCACGCACCATCCACGCCGCCAGCTCCACCGCCAGCTTGCGATGCGGCGTGTTGTAGGGCACGGCCCATCCGCTCGCGAAGAGCGGTGTCTTCACCTGGTGCCCCGGCGTGCGCGGCACCGACACGACGCCCAGCTGCACGCGCCCCTGCTCGAGATACCGCCGCATGCGTGGGATCATCCAGTGCCCGCTCGTCATCAGGCCCAGTCGCCCGCTGTAGAACAGTCGCTCCTCGTACCCGAGCGAGCGCCCTACCGTGCTCGGCGACGGTGCGTAGCCGCGCTTCGGCAGGTCGGTGAGCAACGTCAGCGTGCGTTCCGCGGCCGGCTGGTCAATGGCGCCCGTCGCACGCGCGCCGTCCGCAGTGAGCACGTCGGCCCCCGCGCTCCAGATCCACGCCTGCCACGCATAGAGCCGCCGGTCGAGCACCGTCCCCCACTGGTCCACGACGCCGTCGCCATCGGTGTCGCGCGTCAGCGCGCGCACGGCGGCGAGGAATTCGTCCTGCGTCCAGCCGTGCTTCGGCGGCGCGAGACCGGCCTCCGCGAAGAGCGCACGATTGTAGTAGTACACCATGGGCGAGAAGCCCTTGGGAAAGGCGAGCAGCTTGCCGCGCACGCGGAACGGCTCGACGACCTGCGGGAAGAACAGGCCGAGCTGCACGCCCACGCGCTCGGCGAACGGCTGCAGGTCGAGCACGACGTCGCGCGCGGCGAAGGCCGCCACGTCGATGCCATCGAGCAGAAAGACGTCGGGCGGCGAGCCGGCGCCGATGGACGTCAGCACCTTCTCGCGGTACTCCGCGCTGTTCGACACCGGGTCGTTGACGATGCGCACGCCGGGATGCGCCGCCTCGAATGAACGAAACTCGACGGCGTCGATGGCGTTCTCCTCCGGGCTCTGCCACGACGTGATGCGCAACGTGACGGCGTCGTCCGCGCCGCAGGCGGCGAGCACGAATGCCCACGCGGCGACGGCGCGCGGGGCGCGCATGCTACGCGAGCCGCGCGCCATCGCCCGCCCGGAAGCAGAGTCCTGCTCCCGGCGCAACGCGCACGCCGACCTCGTCGCCCACGCCGCACGCGGCGTCACCCGCCACGCGCGCCACCAGGTCCTCGCCGCTTCGCAGGCGGAGGCGCACCAACGCGTCCGGGCCCAGCGGTTCCACCAGCGCCACCACGCCCCGCGACGCGTCGATGGCCGGCCCGAGGACCAGGTGCTCGGGCCGCACGGCAAGCACCGCCGCGGCGCAGGCGCCCACGCGCGCGTCGCACGACAGCGCGCCCTCGAAGCGCGTGCCCGTGGTGCGCCCGGCCACCGTGTTGATGGACGGCGAGCCGATGAATCGCGCGACGGACAGCGATGCCGGGTCGCGATACAGCGCCATCGGCGGCCCCTCCTGCAGGACGCGCCCGCTCGCCATCACGGCGACCGACTGCGCCATCGTCATCGCCTCCACCTGGTCGTGCGTGACGTAGAGCATCGTCGCGCCCAGCCGCCGGTGCAGCGCCACGAGCTCGGCGCGCGTCTGCGCGCGCACCTGCGCGTCGAGATTGGAAAGCGGCTCATCGAAGAGAAAGAGCGCCGGCTCACGCACCAGCGCGCGTGCAAGGGCCGCACGCTGACGCTGGCCGCCCGACAGCTGCGCGGGCTTCCGGTCGAGCAACCCGTCGATCTCCAGCAGTTCCGCCGCCTGCCGCACCCGCCGCGCCGCCTCCGCGGGCGCCGTCTTTCGCACCTTGAGCGGGAACCCGATGTTCTCGCCGACCGTGAGGTGCGGGTACAGGGCGTAGTTCTGGAAGACCATCGCCACGTCCCGGTCACGCGGCGGCAGCCACGTCACGTCGCGCCCGCCGATCAACACGCCGCCGCTCGTCGGCTCCTCGAGTCCCGCGACGCACCGCAGGATCGTCGTCTTGCCGCATCCCGACGGGCCGACGAGCGCGGTGAACGCACCGTCGCCGACGGTCAGCGTGACGTCGTCCACGCCGACGACGCCGTTGGCGAAGTGCTTGACCAGCCGCGAGACGTTGAGCGCCGCCACGCCTAACCCTCCAGCTCCACGGCTTCGCCGAGCGTGGACTCGATGCGGTCGCCGCCCGTGATGACGGTGAACCGGTCGCCGACGATGCGCACTTCGAGCGTGCGGCCGCGTACGCGCACGCCCGTGAGCGTGAGCTGCTCGAGCCCGAGCGGGAACGGGTCGATGGTGATGCCGTGGTCGTTGGGGCGCACGCCGGCGGCGTACTGCAGGATCAGGTCGGCCACCCATGAGTGCTGGTAGTCGTCGATGCCACGGTACACCGAGGCGCGCCCCGTGAACGGATTGTAGTGCTCGAAACAGTTCGGGCGCCGCAGGTCGCCGTCATGGAACATCATCCGGACGAACCGCCTGATCAGCTCCCCCGTCTGCTCGCGCAGGCTGTGGCTGTGCACGCCAATGCGCGAGGCGGCGGCGAGCGCCTCCACGAGGTGGCTGTTCGTCATCGGCCACGTGCGCCCGTTCCAGGGACAGACGTGGCGCTTCCCCTTCCACTCGGCTTCCGCGCTGAAGAGCGGATCCTCGAGCGAGGACGACGGCACCGGGAACTGCGTCCAGAACTGCTTCGGGTCGAGGAGCGACTGCCGCAGGCCGCGCAGGTGCGATTCGTCCACGATGTCCGTGAAGTACGGGTAATAGCAGACGGCCGCCTTCACCCCGGTGCGCTTGCCCGTCGTCGGATGGACATCCGAGAACATCTCGCCGACGGGATCCCACATGACGTCGCGCACCGCGTCGCGGGTACGCGTGGCCAGCTGCTTCCACCGCGCGGCGTCGCCGCCAGCGCGGGCGGCGTAGCGCTCGAGCGTGCGGAACAGGACGTACGCGTAGACCGTGACGTCGATGCCCTTGAGCCGCAGCCGGTTCTCCCAGCCGTAGCGGTCGGCGTCGGGATCCACGGCCTGATAGCGGCTCATGTACTCCTGTCCCGTCTCATACTGGTCCACCACGTCGAACATGCCGGTGCCGTCTGCGTCACGCGTGCGCACCATCCAGTCGGCGAAGCGCGCCATGGCCGGATAGAGCTCGGCGATGAACGCGTCGTCGGGCCACGCCGCGTCGAGCGCCATGAGCGCCCCGCCCCAGTCGGCGTGATAGTAATCGGTGCCGGTGAGGTGGTTGGCGTAGATGCGGCCGTGCAGCGACCCGTCTTCCCGCTGGTGCGCGAAGAAGGTGCGCAGGACACCGCGCGCGTGCGCCGGATCGTCGAGCCAGCGCAGCTCGCGCGCGTGGCACTGCGCCGAGTACGAGATCGGCTGGTGGAAGAAGCCGATTCCCTCGCACATCGACGGCCAGCGGTGATTGCCGTGACCGACGGCGGTGGCGTTGAGGTGCAGGCCGTACCACCGGTAGTAGTAATACGTCTCGAGGTACGGGTCGGAGCAGCGCAGTTGCGGCACGCGCTCGAACCAGGCGTGCCATCGGCGGCGGCTCGCCCCGGCGATCGTTCCATGGGTCGGCCGCACGCTGCGCGGCGTGTCCTGCGCGGGAAGCGCGGGGTCGTCGGCCACGATCTTCATCGCGAAGACGGCCGACGACCCCTGATACCCGATGTCCACCGTGCGGTGTACGGCCGCATAGAAGAGGCCGTCGGGCGAGATCCCCTCGTCGCGCACCCGGCGCGGCAGTCCGCCGGCGCGCCATTGCTCGACGAAAGGCGTGTGCCGCCAGAACGGCTGCGGCGCGCTCTTTTCACTGCGCGAAGCGGCCCAGCTGGTGGCCTCCCCCACGCACGCGAGTTCCGCGCGCACCCGCAGCGACTGCTGTCGGCGGTCGCTGAGCACGCGCGGGAAGCAGACCGCGCCATTCGTCCACGACGCCTCGCCCATCGGCACCGAGGCGCCGTCCTGCGCCGTCCACGCCACGAGATGCACGCGCGCCGGCTCGAACGCGGCGAAGCGCCACTCCGACACGAAGACCCCGCCCGGATGCACGGTGCGCACTTCGGTGGCGGTGATGCCCGATTCGAGGCGGTACGTCACGGTGAGATCCGCCGGCGTCCAGCGGCGCGACGTGGCGCGGGCCGGGATCTCACGGCCGGCTGCGTCAAGCACCGTCACGGTGAAGAGCGGCGCGAAGGCGTACTGATAGACGGTGGCCTCGTCCCAGTAGCCGGGCGTGTCGAGCCAGGCGGGATACGTGGGCGCGAAGAGCGTGCCGTCGCCGGCGCCCAGGTACCACTTGTCCTCGCGGGCGAGGTGTTCGATGGGATCGAGCATCAACCGTCGGGGAAGTGTCGGCCCAAAGTTCGCACGCGGTGCGGCGCGTCACAATGCGGCCGCCCCACATTCCGCCAGCGCCTGGGCGACATGACAGAACTGTAATCTGGCCGTCAGACTGCCGTCCGAGCACAGGCGACAGAATGCAGGTACTGGGCACAGCGAGCGCCGTAGCCCCCCGGGCACTCCCTGTTCAACCCGATACCGAGACCGCGCGTGCGCGAGTGTCGGCCTCGGGGCGGACGGCGGGGACGAGGTTCCCGATTCGCACCGCGGAGGCCCGGCATTCACACCAGGGGGCTGAACGCCATGCTACATATCTCGTTGAGATCAGGACGTGCGGTCGCCGGACTCGTCGCGATGCTGTTCGCCGCGGCGTCGACGGTCGGCGCGCAGCAGGTGATGTGGGAAAAGGTGAATCCTGCCTTCAAGGGCGCGACTTTCGTCAACGATGACAAGGCGTGCGCCAGCTGCCACGAAGCGGCGGATCACAAGTTCGGCGGGAGCGCACACGCCGAGTACTTCAAGGCCGGCAAGACGGCCGTCCGGGGCGGGTGCGAGTCGTGTCACGGCCCGCGCAGCAAGCATGTGGACGATCCGAAGCCGGTCGCCGCGTGGAAGTCGCTGCCCAAGGCGCAGCAGTCGGGCATCTGCATGCAATGCCACGCCGGCGGGACCCGGATGGCATACATGACTGGCGCGCACCTCGCCGGCGAGGTCAGCTGCACCTCCTGTCACGCGGCCAAGGATCCCCGCGGCACGTCCGGCGTGCTCGCCCGCGCCCGCAGCACGGAGCGGTGCTACGCCTGCCACGCGACCGCGCGCGTGCAGATGGCGAAGACGTCGCATCACCCGGTGCGCGAGGGGCGCATGGAGTGCGTCTCCTGCCACAACGTGCACGGCTCGAATCCCGCCCTGCTCACGGCGCCGACGCTGAACGAGACGTGCAACTCCTGCCACACCGAGAAGCGCGGCCCGTACCTCTGGGAGCACGCCCCGGTCCGCGAGAGCTGCGCCACCTGCCACGACGCACACGGCTCGACGAACCGGAAGCTCCTCAACAAGAAGGAGTCGTTCCTCTGCCTCTCGTGCCACTCGTACGGCGGGCACATCAACCTGCCGCGGTACAATCGCACGAGCAATCCGTCCGGCGAGGGCTGTGTCAACTGCCACATCACGATCCACGGGTCGCAGCACCCGTCGGGCCCCAAGTTCACTCGGTAAGGGAGACTCAGACCATGCGTACATTGATTGCATGCGTGACGCTGGCCGCCTTGCCGGTCGTCGCGTCCGCACAGTCGCAGGCAGCGCCGGCCGCCAATGGCGGCCAGGTGACCATCGGCATCCAGCAGACGGAGAACAGCAGCAACTCGAGCGTCTTCACGGAGTACCGCGACCTGCGCAACGGCCGGACGCCGCTCGCGTTTACCTACGGGGCGCGCAACGCCAGCGGCCTGTACCTCGACCTCGCCGGCGCTGATGTCTCACGGCGCGACCAGAGCCTCGGGCTCATGGCGGGCAAGCCAGGCATCTGGCGCCTCAAGGCGACGTGGGACGAACTGCCGCACGAACTGAGCCACAAGGCGATGTCGCCCTATACGGCGACGTCGCCTGGCAAGCTCGACGTGTCGCAGACGATGGCGATTGCCTTCAAGAAGCTGGGCACGTCCGGCGGCGACGCCGCCAACGTGGTGGCCAGCGACGCGATCGCGGCCGCGTACATCGCGCAGTTCGCGCGCCCGGTGACCCTCGGCACGACCTCGCGGAATGGCGCGTTCGAGCTGCAGTACGCCGGCCTCAAGTCGGTGAACCTCTCGTTCGGCTACACGCGCCGGGAGAAGGCGGGCAGCAAGGTCGGCTACGGCCCCATTGGCGATCGGCCGCCGCGCACGCTCAACATCCAGTTCGCCGAACCGGTGGACTATGCCACTGGCGACCTGAAGGCCGCGGCGGAGATCGTGCGGCCGCGCTATCAGGTCCGCGCCGAGTACTTGCTGTCGCAATTCGAGAATGAGGTCGACGTGCTGACCTGGCGCAATGTCTGGGCCTCGGGCCCGGCGGGCGCCACGTTCGACACGTGGGATCGCGCGGTGTCGGTGTACGGCCGTCGCCCGCTCGCGCCGGACAACCAGTATCAGAGCATCACCCTCTCCGGCGGGCTCGCCCTCCCCTTCGCCAGCCGGCTGACGGGCAGCGTGTCGCGCGGCATCATGGAGCAGGACGGCACCTTGATTCCCTACGCCTACGCCAACGACGTGCTCGTCAACAAGACGCTGCCTCGCGGCAGCACGCAGGGCAAGATGGAGACGACGGCGCTCTCGGCCGAATACTCCATCGCCCCGCTCCCGCGCATGCACGTGCGCGCCTTTGCGCGGCATTACGAGCTCGACAACCAGACGCCGTCGGCGCAGTGGCAGTACGTGACGCAGGACGCGTCGAGCACGACTGGCACGGTGTCCTACGTCAACAAGCGCGTCAATGAACCGTTCGCATGGGATCGGCAGAACTTCGGCGTCGAGACGACGGTGCGCGTGCCGCAGCTGAAGGGGAGCGTGGTCGTTGGCTTCGAGCGCGAGGACGTCGGTCGCGAGCGGCTCGAAGCCGCCGCGACGGAGGAGAACATCTTCCGCCTCGCATGGAACGGCCGGTTCGCCCCGTGGCTGTCGGTGCGCGCGAAGCTGCTCCGCGGCAGCCTCGACGCCGGCGAGTACGACTGGAAGATGCCAACCCACTCGTACTGGTATGCGCCGACCGAGGCGAACGACAACAACAACCCGCAGGCCGCGTTCGAGAACCATCCCGACATGCGGACGTTCACGATGACGGACCGCGAGCGGAACCAGGCGGACGTCACGATCACGGTGACCCCGAACGACAAGCTTTCGGTGTCGACGCGCTTCAAGACCAAGTCGGACGACTTCGACTCGGACGTTGCATCCGTCCAGCCGCTGCTCGGATTGACCGTGGCGGATCGCGAGGCACGCACCCCGGGCATCCAGCTCGGCTTGCTCAACCGGGCGCAGCAGCAGGTGTCGGTGGACGTGACGTACGCGCCGAACGAACGGATGGGCGTGCACGCGTCGTACGGCGTTGACAAGGGCACGTCGGACATGCGCAGCATCGAGTTCAACGAGAACAACCGCCTGAACCCGAGCGCCGTCACTACGTCGAGCCTGGGCCCGTGGACCCGCGCCTCGAGCGAGTGGACGGCGGATTTCGACGACCGGAACACGTACGTGATGGTGGGCGGCACCTTCGAGCTGGTGCCGGGGAAGGTGACGCTGTCGGCGAACTTCTCGAATGCCCAGGCGACGATGGACCTGGTGTACGGCGGCTTCGGGGCGGTGAACTTTGACGGGACGCCGTTTGCGGCGAACCATGAGTTCAGCTTTACGTCGCCCGCGCCCGTCGAGCAGCGCACGCAGACGGCGGACGTCTCGCTGCAGGCGCCGCTGTTCGGGCGCGTGCAGGCCCGCGTCGGCCTGCGGATGGAGAAGTACACGATCGACGACTGGCAGCAAAGCGCCGGCACGCCGCAGTTCGAGACGGTCGGCACCGACCTGCTCCTCCGCGACACGTCGCGGTCGCACCAGTGGGGCAATCGACTGCTCAACCTGGGCTCGTACCTCGCGCCCAGTTACAACGGAACGGCCGTGTATGTCGGCCTGACCTACGGCTTCGGCGGGTCGAAGTAGCCCCGTCGGCGGTTGCCCGAGGGCGCGGGACGGCGGCCGCCTGAGCCGCTACTCCGGAACTCTGGGCAGCCGCTAGATTCAGAGCCATCGTGCGGTCGGCTGGCGACCCCTGCGCCTCGCCGGCCGCGCGTGCTTCACCTCGGCGCGCGCCCTCGCCGCCACTGCTTCCGCAGAATTCCAACCCCGATATGCGCATTCTCATCGTGGAAGACGAGCGCAAGGCCGCCGACTACCTTCATCGTGGACTCACGGAGTCCGGCTACGTCGCGGACGTCGCGGTCAATGGCGATGACGGGCTGCACCTGGCGCTGAACGAGCCCTACGACCTGGTCATTCTCGACGTCATGATGCCGGGACGCGACGGCTGGTCCGTGCTCTCCTCGTTGCGGCGGGCCGGCCGGCAGACGCCCGTGCTCTTCCTGACGGCACGTGATACGGTGGAAGACCGGGTGCGCGGCCTCGAGGCCGGGGCTGACGACTACCTGGTCAAGCCGTTCGCGTTCTCAGAGCTGCTCGCCCGCGTGCGCTCGATCCTGCGGCGCGGACCCTCGCGCCAGCCCGACCTGCTCCGCGTCGCCGACCTGGAACTCGACGTGCAGCGGCATCGTGCCTCGCGGTCCGACAAACGCCTCGACCTCACGCCAAAGGAGTTTGCGCTCCTTTCCCTCCTCGTGCGGCGGCAGGGCGAGGTCCTGTCCCGGACGCTTATCTCGGAACTCGTGTGGGAGATGAACTTCGACAGCGACACCAACGTGGTGGACGTGGCCGTGCGGCGGCTTCGCGCGAAAGTGGACGATCCCTTCGATCGCAAGCTGATCCGCACCGTCCGCGGCGTGGGCTATGTCATCGATGAGCCGTAGCGCAACGCCCGTACACCGCCGCTGGTCGATCGCCGGGCGCCTCACGGCGCTGTACGCGATCTCCGGCCTCCTGCTCTCGCTCGTCGTCTCCGGCAGCCTCTACTGGGGACTGGCGCGCGAGTTCGACCAGCAGAAGCGGCGCTTCGTCGCCAGCAAGGTGGCCGTGGCGGAGCACCTCGTCGCCCGGTACTCCGTGGAGAGCGAGGCGCTCCGCAGCGAGATCGAGCATGAGGCCGGCGAGGAGGGCCCCGTCAAGTTCTACCTCCGGATGCTCGACGCGCAGGGACGCACCCTCATCGAGACGCCCGGCATGTCGACGCTCCTGCCCACCGCCGTCTTTCCGGCGCCGCACGACGACCGGCGTGACTCCCTATCCTGCCTCGACTGCGTGCACGACGCCTCGCAGGCGTACCTGCTGCATTCCAGCATCGTCCACGCGCCGGGAAGGCCAACCCCGGTGCACGCGCTCCATGTCGCGCTCGATGTCTCCGTGTCGTCCCGCGTGCTGGCCGCATACCGCCAGTACCTCCTCATCGTGGCGGCGTTTGGCGTGTTGGCCACCGCGATGGTCGGCGCCCTCGTCGCCGGACTCGCGGTGCGACCCGTCCGCGACATCACCCGCCGGTTGCGCGCCATCACCGCGGCCCAGCTCGACGCGCGACTCGAGCGCAACCACCCCTGGCCGGACGAACTGCTGGGCCTCACCGCCGAGATCGACCGGATGCTCGACCGGCTGGAAGACTCGTTCACGCGGCTGGGACTCTTCTCCGCCGACCTCGCGCACGCGCTGCGCAATCCGATTCACAACTTGCGCGGCGAGGCCGAAGTTGCGCTCGCACGGCCGCGCTCCCCCGAGGAATACCAGCAGCTGATCGGATCGAGCCTCGAGGAGTTCGATCGGCTGTCGCGACTGATTGACGGCCTGCTCTTCATCGCACGCGCCGAGGACCCGAGCCGGGTGATCGAGCACACGGAGTTTCCCGCCCGCAGCGAAATGGATGCGGTGCGCGAGTTCTACGACGCGTTGGCGGCGGAGCGCGGCATCACGGTGCGTTGCGAGGGCGAGGGAACGCTCGTCGGCGATCCGACGCTCGTCCGGCGCGCGGTGAGCAACCTGCTGGCGAATGCGCTGAACCATACGCCGGAACGCGGCGTCGTCACGATGGCGGCCCGTACGAACACGAGCGGTGGCTGTGAGATCCTCGTGCGTGACACGGGATCAGGAATTCCGGCCGAGCACGTGCCACGCGTGTTCGACCGGTTCTACCGGGTCGAGGATCGTCAGGCGCGATCCGCGGTGGGCGCCGGGCTGGGGCTCGCCATCGTGCAGTCCATCATGCGCCTCCATGGCGGCACCGCGTCACTCGAAAGTGAACTCGGGCGCGGCACGACGATCAGGCTCGAATTTCCGGCGTCGCATCCGAATCGCGACGCGAACCATCCCGCCGCGCCGGCGCCGCTCGCCTGAGGGCCGCGCTCAGTCGTCGTCGCCCACGGCCGCCGGGCCGGCGGTCGTCGGCGTGACCGCCGTCCACTTCCGCACGATGAAGACGAGAAAGACGGCGCCGCCGAGCACGAGCAGCACGGGCAGCGCGTAGATGACGATGTTGAAGCCGTGCGCCTGCGGCTCGAGCAGGATCCACTCGCCGTACTTGGAGACGAAGTACGCCTTCACCTCGTCGGCCGTCTTGCCCGCCGCCAGCTGTTCCTTCACGACCATGCGCATCTGCTGCGCCAGCTCCGACGGCGAATCCTGGATCGCCACGCCCTGACAGACCGGGCAGCGCAGCGTGGCGGCCACCGCCGACGTGGCAGCGTCGAGCACCGGATCGTTCTTCTGCGCGTCGGTGAGCGTCCCCTGCACCTTCACGCGCAGCGCGCCGCTGTCCTGCGGCGCGCCCTGCGGCGCTGCCGGCAGGTCAGGTGCCTGCGCGCGAAGCTCGCCGCTCGTCAGCATCAGCACCGAGGCCGCGCCGACGGCGACGCCGCTCGCCAGCTTCAGCGCCGTGGCCAGCCCGATCAGCGCGCGCGAGCGCATCCGTGCCTGTGTCATTGGCCTTTCCCTGTCTTCGAGTTCGCACCCGTCTCCGCGGCGGGCGCCGCCGGCGCGGCTTGCCGCGTGCCCTGCGGCGCCGCCGCCAGCAGCGAATCGACCTTGAAGCGCACGACGCCCTGCGTCACCGGACCGGTATGCTTGTACGCCACGCGCCCGCTCGCGTCGAGGAAGAACGTCTCCGGCACGCCGTACAACCCATAGTCGATCGCCACACGCGCGCCCGGATCGTCCACCGACGGATAGGACTGTCCGCCCATCTCGGCGATCCACGCCGTGCCCTTGTCGGGGACGTCGTTGTACAGCACGCCAAGGAACTGCACCGGCTTTCCGGCATACGACAGCGCCACGTCGGAGAGCGCGCTATGCTCGTCACGGCAGGCCAGGCACCACGACGCCCAGAAGTTCAGGACCACGACCTTGCCGCGCAGGTCGGCCAGGCGCACGGTGTCACCCGCGGGCCGTGCGAGATCGCCCTGTCCCGGCGCGAAGACCTGCAGCGCGAACGTGGGCGCCTCGCGCCCCGGCAGGGGCGACGGGATGCTGTTCGGGTCGCGCGTCAGCCCCCAGGCGAGGAGCCCGATGACGGGCGCGGCCGTGGCCGCGGCAATCGAGGCTCGTTTCCAGTTCACGGCTGAGCCTCCGCGAGCGCGGGCGCGCGCACCACCACCGGCGCGTCTGCCGTGCGCTTCCGGCCCGGCAGCACGCCAATGAGCGCGCCAAGGCAGAGCACGAGGCCGCCCATCCAGATCCACGGCACCAGCGGCTCCCAGATCACCTTCACCGTCACGTTCGAGCCGTCCTGCTTGAACGCCATCAGGTTCAGGTAGATGTCGCCGCGCAGCGTGCTCTTCACCTCGGGCGTCGGCACCGGCGCGTCCTGCGTGGGATAGTAGTTCATCCGCGGCTCGATGGTGGCGCGCACGCGCTCGCCGTCCATCCATTCCATGGTGGCGCCGATGACCTGCCGCTGCTGCTCCTCGCGTCCCCACGCGGCCTTGAAGCGCAGCGTGTGCCCCGCCACGGTGATCGACTCGCCGGGCTTGAGCGTGGCTTCCTGCTCCTGCTTGAACGTGGACGAGGCCGCGACGCCGAGCGTGACGAGCACGACGCCGATGTGCGCCGTGTATCCGCCGTAGCGGCGGCGGTTGCCGCTCACGAGGCGCGACAGCGCCACGAGCCACGACTCGCCGTGCGCCCGGACACGGGCGTTGGCGCCAACGACGAACTCCCGCACATTCACGCCGAGCGCAAAGCCCGCAAAGAGGAACGCGAGCACGGAATAGGCACCGCGCGCGCCCGCCACCAGCGCCGCCGCGGCGAACAGCACGCCGAGGATCGCGCCCGGCAGCAGCTTGCCCTTCAGCTCCGGCCCCGCCGCCTTCTTCCACGGCAGCGCCGGCCCCACCCCCATCAGGAAGATCAGCGCCACCATCATCGGCAGCGTCATCTTGTTGAAGAACGGCTCGCCCACGCTGACCTTCACGCCGCGCACCGCCTCGGCGACCAGCGGGAACAGCGTGCCGATCAGCACCGTGAACATGAAGACGGTGAAGAACAGGTTGTTCAGCAGGAACGCCGTCTCGCGGGACAGCGGCGCGTCCAGCCGCCCGTCCGACGCCAGCTTGTCGCTGTTGCCGGCGACGAGGAAGAGCGTGGCGACGAGGACAATGCCGATGAAGGCGAGGAAGTAGTAGCCGATGGTGCCCTGCGTAAAGGCGTGCACCGAGGAGATGATCCCCGAGCGCGTGAGGAACGTCCCGAGGATCGTGAGCACGAAGGTGCCGACCATCAGGTTCAGGTTCCACAGCTTCAGCATGCCGCGGCGCTCCTGCACCATCACCGAATGCAGGTACGCGGTGCAGGTCAGCCACGGGATGAAGGACGCGTTCTCGACGGGATCCCACGCCCAGTAGCCGCCCCAGCCCAGCACTTCATACGACCACCACATGCCGGCGATGATGGCGGCGGTGAGGAAGCCCCACGCCGTGATCGTCCAGCGGCGCGTGACCTTGATCCAGCCGTCGTCCGCGACCTCGCCGGAGAGCATCGCGCCCACGGCGAAGGCGAACGGTACGGTGAGCCCGACGTAGCCCAGGTAGAGGAGCGGCGGATGCACACCCATCAGGATGTGGTTCTGCAGGAGCGGGTTCGGCCCCGGGCCGTCGAACGGCACCGGGAAGACCGGCAGGAATGGATTGGCCGGCCCGACGAGCAGGATGTGGAAGAAGAGCGCGACGACGAGCAGGGTCACGGCCGCGTACGGCACCAGGTTCCCTTCGCGCTTGCGGTTGAACCAGACCACCGCGGCCGCGTACATCGCGAGCACCCACGCCCAGAAGACGATGGAGCCCTCGAGCGCACCCCAGAGCGAGATGATCGTGTAGAACGTCGGCGTTGCCCGGCTGCCGACCTGCGCCACATATGAAATGCTGAAGTCGTGCGACACCAGCCCGTAGATCAGGGCGAGGGTCGACAACGTCACCAGCGCGAAGTTGGTGTAGACGGCGGCGTACAGGTACATCAGCCAGTCGCGGCGGCCCTTGCGGACGGCGATCGGGCCGAAGATCGCCCCGAGCGTCGTCACCGCCAGCGCGACGACGATGGCATTGAAGGCCAGCAGGCGCGTCATCTGGCGGGGCTCTCCATCAGGGACTTGTACATTTCCGACGGGCGTTCACCCTTGGCCGGCGCCTTGTACTCGTTGGAGTGCTTCACCATCACGCTGGTGCTCTTGAAGACGCCGTCGTGCCCGTAGCGCCCCTCCACCACGACGCCCTGGCCGTCCTTGAACATCTGCGGCGGCGCGCCCTTGGAGTGCACGAGGATTTCCCCCGTGCCATCCGTGACGGCAAACCGGAGGTCGAGCTTCTGCTCGTCCCAGACCACCGACCCCGGCTTCACCTGGCCGCCAAGCCGCATCGGCTTGTCGTATCCCTGGGCACCCTTGGCCAGCAGCTCCTTGGGCGTCAGGAAATACACGACGTTGCTGTCGAGGCCGCCGTAGATGAGCCAGCCGAACGCGATCACGAGGACGCCGACCGCAGCCAGCGCGCCCCACTTGGTCTTCTTCGTTGTCATGTCCTGAACTCTCCCTTGGCCGCCTGATCGTATTCCGCCCGGGCGCGGCGCACCGATCCCACGGTGCGCACCAGCATGACCCCAAGCACCACCCACGTGATGACGTACGACGCCACCACGTAACCCACACCACCGCCTTCCATACCGCTAGCCATGGTACCCTCCCAACGCCGCCGCCTGGGCCGCATGTTCCGCCGCGCGCTCGTAGCGGGCCGCCTCGTAGCGGCGCCAGATGAACCAGACCGTGAGCAGCGTGAACGCCGCCAGGTTCAGCATCAGCCCGCGCAGGTATTCCGGCGCCAGCCCCCGCGGACTGCTCTGGATCTGGTGCAGCGTGCGCCACCACTGCACCGACATCCACACGATGGGGACGTTGATGGCCCCCAGGATGCCCACCGCGGCGCTCCACTGCCCGCGCCGGTGCGGGTCCTCGACGAATGAGCGCAGGGACAGGTACCCCACGAAGATCAGGAAGAGCACCAGGGTGCTCGTGAGGCGCGCATCCCACGACCACCAGACGCCCCAGGTCGGGCGTCCCCAGAGCATGCCCAGCACCAGCGTGAGGCCGCAGAACAGCGACCCGACCTCGGCGGACGACGCGGCCAGCAGGTCGGCGCGCTCGTCGTCCTTCCAGAGGAAGTAGAGCGATGCCACGAGGACGACGCCGAACGCGCCGAAGGTGACCCACGCGGCGGGGACGTGCACGTACATGTTCTTCTGCAGGTGCCCCATCATGGCGTCGGCCGGCGACGTCATGAGGGAGAAGACCTGCGCGAAGGTGAAGAAGAGGAAGGCGAGCCAGCCCAGCCAGGCAGGCGCCGGCTTGGGTGGTCCGAATTGGTTCGTCGCTGCGGGGGACATGGAGAATCAGACCTCGATCACGTATTCAAAGGCCAGGAAGGTCGCCACCAGGAAGATTACATCAAAGATCACCAGCATCTGCATCCAGGCGCCGGCCTCATTCATGACGTCGCCGAACAGGAGGGCCTTGGTCGCCGACATCGCGGCCAGCAGCACCGGGATGAGCATCGGGTACAGGAGCAGCGGCAGCAGCACCTCGCGGGCGCGGCTGCGGCTCGACATCGCCGCGTAGAACGTGCCGAGCGACACGATGCCGAGCACGCCGAGCATCATGATCAACACGATCTGCGGCCAGCTCGCCGGGACGTCCACCGAGAAGAGGACGATCCCCACCGCGACGACGATCACCAGCATCAGCGTCACGAAGATCAGGTTGGCGATCAGCTTGCCGGCGAAGATCGCCCAGCGCGCGCCCGGGTAGAGCAGCAACGCTTCGAGCGCGCCGCCGTCCAGTTCCACCTGATAGGACCGATTGAATGCCAGCACGCCGGCGAAGAGGATCGCCAGCCAGAGCGCGCCGGCCGCCGCATCGTGCAGGGCCGGGCCGTCGGGCCCGAGCGCGAGGCCGAAGAGCACCAGGATGGTGACGCCGAGTGACGCGACCGAGTTGAAGCCCGCCTTGGAGCGCCGCTCCGTGGTGAGGTCCTTCCACACGATCGCGCGAATGCGCCGGACGTCGTCGCGGAAGGCCATCAGGAGATGCCCGCCGCGCCGGCCGGCAGCGTGATCGCCTGCGGCGACACGCCGTCGTGCGCGAGATCGGCGGCGGCCGGCGTGTGCACGCGCCCGTCGCGGATGAGCACCGTGCGATCGAGCACGCCGGCCGCCGGCACGAGGTCGTGCAGCACCACCAGCGCCGCGCCGCCTGCCGCGTTCAGCTCGCGAATGAAGCCGTTCATCAGGGCGATGCCGGCCACGTCGAGATTGTTGTAGGGCTCGTCGAGGAGCAGGAGGCGCGGGCGCTGCAGAATGAGCCGCGCCAGCGACAGCCGCCGCTGCATGCCGGCGGAGAAGCCGCGCACCCGCTCGTGCGTGACGTGGGTGAGGCCCACCCGCTCGAGCGCGGCGTCGATGTCCGCCGACGGAAAGCCCAGCATGGTGGCCGCGAACGCCAGGTTTTCACGCGCCGAGAGGTCGTCATAGAGCCCCGGCACGTGGGAGAAGAAGCCCACGTGATGCCGCACGTCGTCGCCCGCGGACTTCACGTTCGACCCGTAGACGAAGCAGTCGCCGGCGGACGCCTTGAGCAGCGTCGCGACGATGCGCATGAACGTACTCTTGCCGCAGCCGTTGTGTCCGAGGAGGCCGACCATCTCGCCGGCGCGCACCTGGAGGTTGACCCCACGCAACACCCAGCGGGCGCCGAACCGACGCGCCACCCCGCGCGCGTCGAGCGCGAGATCGGGTGACAGGAGGGGGGCTGATGTCGGCACGCCAGAAATCAGGGCAATTGCACCCTTGTTTGCCAGCCGCAGGATGCTGATAAGATGTACGGTTTTGCCCTACAAGGCAAGGTGGTGTGAAATAAGGAGTTGCGTGAAACGACAGACGGAGGACGGAGGACGGAGGACGGATGAGGGCAGACGGCCGACGGCGTTCGACGAGCGGCGCGAGCACACAACGACGGGAACCACTTCCCCGCAACGCGATCGCGGGGACCGGCAAATGCCGATCCCCGCGCGCAAGTGGAGCGTATCGGGATCGAACCGATGACCTTCCGGTTGCAAACCGGATGCTCTCCCAGCTGAGCTAACGCCCCGAAACGGTGAAATCTAAGTACTGAGTGGGCGAGGAACCAGACGGAGGACGGAGGACGGAGGACGGAGGACGGAAGACGGAAGACGGAAGACGGAGGACGGCACACGGAGGACGGTCGAAGCCGCAACGCTTTGATGCACATCGCCCTCGTTCGATGACAGGACGTCGCGCCATGGGCGCTACAATGGCGCATGCATCCGCTCGACAAGCTCAAGGTCCACGATGGCGCGCTTCTGTTCATTCGTGACGTGTACGTGGCCGCCCGCTCGATCTCAGAGTTAGACCTTCGCGGACAACTGCTTCGCTCCGCACGCTCCATCGCGGCCAACCTGGCCGAAGGGGCCGGCAGCGAGAGCCAAGCGGCGTTTGCGCGTTACATCGCAATCGCGATCGCGTCGGCGCGGGAATCGCAGAGTCACCTACAGATCGCGCGGGCGTCTGGCCAGCTCTCGTCGACGCAATACGAAGCACTGGTGAGCCAACTCGCGCTCTTGATGCGTCGGATGTATCGCCTGCTCATCGTCGTGCGCGCCAATACACAGCGGCGAGCCAGGTAAACACCCTGACCCGCCGCAAGATTCCATCGTTCAAACCTTAACTTCCGTCTTCCGTCTTCCGTCCTCCGTCTTCCGTCCCCCGTCTTCCGTCTTCCGTCTTCCGTCCTCCGTCTTCCGTCCTCCGTCTTCCGTCCGCCGTCTTCCGTCCTCCGTCTTCCGTCCTCCGTCCGCCTCTATTCGTGCGCCGGCAATGGCTCCATCGTCTCCGGATCGCACGGCACCTGCACTTCATCGCGGTACGGTGACGTCATCAGGAAGACGCGCATCTTGGGGAAGCCATCCATGAACTGGGCGTACAGCCAGCCGAACGCCCCCAGGAAGCCGACGAACAGCGCCAGCTCCCACTTGCCCAGCGGCGCCCCTTCGGCGGCCGCGCGCGGTCCGTAGATGGACGGGTAGATCTCGGTGTACCGCGCCAGCCACAGGCCGACAAACGAGCACGCGGCGAAGACCATCATGCTCGGCGACCACACCTTGGCCTTCACGCTGAGCAGGCCGAAGAACGGCAGCAGGAAGGTCAGCACCGCCACCGCCACCGTGATGTTCGTCCACGCGCCCGTCAGGCGCAGCGTGAAGAAGTGCGTCTCCTCGGGCAGGTTGCCGTACCAGATCACCAGGTACTGCGAAAACGTCAGGTAGCCCCAGAACGCGGTGAACGCGAAGCAGAGCTTGCCGATGTCGTGATACTGCTTCTCGGTGATCAGGTCATGCGCGTTCAGGTGGTGGTTGAACCAGCGGACGAGGCCGCTGAAGATCATCAGCGCCACCAGCCAGCCGCCCATGAAGACCTGCCACGCGTACATCGTGCTGAAGAAGTGCCAGTCGAGCGACATCGAATGGTCCCAGGCGAGCACGCACCAGCCGAGGCCGAAGACGAGCGCCATCACCACCGCCATCCACCCCTGCCGGCTGTGCGTGGAGTGCAGCTCGCGCCGCTCCTCGCCGAAGTTGCGGCGCATTGCCGCGCGAATGCCGGCCGCCCAGCGGGCGCCGCCCTCGGGGCTCACGCCGACGTCGAGCCGCACCGACGTCCACACGTACCACAGCTGCAGCGCCACCAGCACGCCCATGACGCCGATGGAGCGCGCCCAGAAGAACCCGTGACTGAGGTAGAGGTCCTTCTCCGGGATCAGCTCGCCCGTCCCCGGCAGGTCCCACCAGGGATAGACGTATTCCTTGCCCACGAAGATCGTGAGCAGGAGACAGACGAACGCGAACGGCAGGAAGGCGGCGAAACCCTCCATGATGCGAATCACCGACCGCGACCAGCGCGCCGTGGTGATGCGCTGCACGGCGACGAACATCACGGCCGCCGACGAGATCGTCGTGAAGAAGAGCCAGTTGACATGGAACGCCTGCCAGGCGCGCCCGTTGCCGCGGATCATGCCGTAGACGAGCACGGCGAAGCCAGCCACGAACATGGCGAGGAACGCCTGCTTGATGACGGCCGGAATCGGCTTGTCAATCGCCGCCAGCACGCGTTCGCGCGACGGGGCGGGAGTCTCGTGGGCGCTCATCAGTCGTGGCCCTCAGTCTTGGTCTGCGCCGCGCTGTGGGCGGGCTTCGGCGTCGCCGTCACGATCGGACGCGCAAACGCCGCATTGCGGTTGGGGCCGATCGGCGTGAAGCCGGGGAGCTTGTCCCCCGTCTCACCGGGCCGTCCCGCCGGCGTCGTGTCGGGCACGACCCCCGCCAGCTGGCCCTGCACGGCGCGGATGTAGTTCACGACATCCCATCGGCTCATCTCTTCGATGCGGTTGTATGACGGCATCAGGCCGCGGCCGTTGCGGATCATCCCCCACAGGTAGCCGTCGGTCAGCCCCTTGGCGCGGTCGGAGACGAGCGGCATCGGCACCATGCCGAGCTTGGTCGCCTCACCGTCGCCCTTGCCGGCGCGGCCGTGGCACGGGGCGCAGTTGATCTGGTATTCGATGCGCCCGCGCTGCAGCGACGCGGCATCGGCGGGCACCGGATTGACGAGTGTCGACATGGAGTCGATGACGTTCGGCAGCACGCCGTACGACACGACCCACGCCGGCATCAGCGTGCCGTTGGTCGAGACCGACCCGCTCGGATTGCCGCGGAAACCCTTGGTCTCGGTGGAATCGGGGTTGAAGACCTGCCACGGTCCCACCGACGGCTGCTGCTTGAAGTCGGAGAGCCAGGTCCCGGTGCCGCACGCGCCAAGCGCGAGCGGGAACGCGGCCAGGACCGCGCGGCGGAAGAGGCGCTTAGCGTTCACCGCGCACCTCCACTGCCCCATGCTTGCGGAGCAGCGCCTCGGCAGACGCGAGACGATCGGGCGGGCACTCCACCCAGATGCCGTAGTCGCCGCGGCTGAAGCGCGGGTCGTAGCCGACCATCATGCTGAGGCGTGGCACGCCCGCGTGAATGAAGAGCCCCGCCACCGTAGACAGCGCACCGACCAGCACAAAGACCTCGAAGCCGAAGATCGTGTACGGAATCCACGAGCCGATCGCCTTCCCGCCCACGACGAGGGGCCAGTAGTTCGACGCCCAGATCGGAATCCAGTAGCCGAACATGCACCCGGCGAGGCCGCCGAAGAGCATGTACATGCGCACCGGACTGGTCGGGGGCTTTACCGCCACCTCGAATTCGTGTCGCGGCGTCGGCGTGAACACTGTCACGTCGCCGAGGCGCGCCGTCTTGAGCTCGGTGATGGCGTCCACCGCGCTGTCCAACTCTCTGAAATGTCCAAGGACGCCGCGCATTAGTGGGCCCGTCCCGTTTGGGGTTCGAAGTCTTCGGCATCCTCCGGCGTGTGCACGTGCGCATGCCGCACGCGCGGCGGCACGATCTCCTTGGTTTCGGAGATGGCGACCACGGGCAGCTGCCGGGCAAAGAGCAGGAACCACATGAAGAACCAACCGAACGACCCCAGCAGGATGGAGTAGTCCACCCACGTCGGCGAGTACGTCGTCCACTGCCACGGCTCGAACTCGTGCGAGAGCGACGGGACGACGATCACGAAGCGCTCGAACCACATGCCGATGTTGATGAAGATCGACAGGATCCAGAGCCAGGTCGGGTTGCGGCGCAGCTTCTGCGAGAAGAGCGACAGCGGGAGGATCATGTTGCAGGTGAGCATGATCCAGGCCGCCCACCACCACTGGCCGAAGACGCGGTTCCAGAAGTAGTCCTGCTCGGCCGGCACGCCGCCGTACCAGGCGATGAAGAACTCGATGAGGTACGCGCTGCCGACGATCAACGACGTGGTGAGGCACAGCTTCGCCGCCGCGTCGAGATGGTTGAGCGTCACGTAGTGCTGGAGCCGGAACCACTTGCGGATGGGGATGATGATCGTGAAGACCATCCCGATGCCGGAGAAGATGGCGCCGGCCACGAAGTAGGGCGGGAAGATCGTCGTGTGCCAGCCCGGCGTGATCGCCATCGCGAAGTCGAAGGACACCACCGAGTGCACCGACAGCACCAGCGGCGTGCTCACCGCGGCGAGGAACAGGTAGGCGCGGGCGAAATGCCGCCACTCCCGCTCGGTGTTGCGCCAGCCGAACGACAGGAAGGCAAGGATCTTCTTGCGGAGCGGATTGGTCTCGCGGTCACGCAGCACCGCGATGTCGGGAATCAGGCCGACGAACAGGAACGTCGTCGAGATCGTCAGGTAGGTCGAGATGGCGAAGACGTCCCAGACCAGCGGCGACTTGAACTGCGGCCAGAGGAGGCGCCAGTTCGGGTACGGGATCAGCCAGAAGAATTTCCACGGGCGCCCGAGGTGGATGATCGGGAACAACCCGGCCGTCATGACCGCGAAGACCGTCATCGCCTCGGCGCACCGGTAGATCGTTGTCCGGAAGCCCGCGCGGAACAGGTACAGGATGGCCGAGATCAGCGTGCCGGCATGGCCGATGCCGACCCAGAAGACGAACGTGATGATGTAGACGCCCCACATCACCGGCGGGTTGTAGCCCGCCACGCCCAGCCCCTGGTGCAGCTGGTAGAGGAACGCGCCGACCCCGAGCGCCAGGCAGGCGACCGCGGTCATCAGCATCAGGAACCAGGCCTTGGTGGGCCTGAGCGTCGCGATGATTTCGTCGTCGACCTGCTCGTAGTCCCGGACCGCCGGGAGCTGCACGTTGGCCGACGAGATGTTGGGCCGCCGTGGTTCGTAGGCGATGGTTGCCATCGTCCGCGCCCCCTAAGCCGTAGCCCCGGCCGGAGCCGGGTGGTTGATCTTCTTCAGGTAGACCACTGCGGTAAACGTGTTCAGTTCCTCGAACACGTGGTACGCGCGGCGATCCTCGATGAGCTTCGTGACCGACCAGTTCTCGTCGGCCGCGTCGCCGAACACGATGGCGCGCGACGGGCAGGCCTGCGCGCAGGCCACCGTGAACTCGTCGGCCTCGATCTCGCGGTTCTGCACCTTGGCCAGCGTCTCCGCGTCGCGGATGCGCTGCACGCAGAACGAGCACTTCTCCATCACGCCCTTGGCCCGCACCGTCACGTCCGGGTTGAGCTGCCAGTTGAGCGGTTCCGGGAACGCGTACTGCGCGCGGTCCACCTCGCCGTACCCGAACCAGTTGAAGTAGCGGACCTTGTACGGGCAATTGTTGGAGCAGTAGCGGGTGCCGACGCAGCGGTTGTAGACCTGCACGTTCAGGCCGTCCGGCGCGTGGTACGTCGCGTACACCGGGCAGACCGGCTCGCACGGCGCGTTGCCGCAGTGCTGGCACATCATCGGGATCACCCGCGCCTCGGGGTGATGCTCCGGGTCCCACGCCATGTCCTTGTACTCGCGGTCGATCTCGTAGTAGCGCTCGAGGCGCAGCCACGCCATCTCGCGCGAGCGCGTGATGTTGGCACCGGGGAACTTGCGGTCCGGATAGAGAATGGGACCCTGCCACTCGGCGCCCACCGTCGGGATGTTGTTCTCGGCGTAGCAGGCGGTGACGCACGCCGAACAGCCGGTGCACTTGGCGAGGTCAATGGTCATCGCCCAGCGGCGCTTGGCGAGGCCGCTCGGATGGTTCGGATCGTACTCGCCCTTCAGCGTCGACTTGGGGTCGCTCAGTTCGCCCTGCGCGTCGGTGGCCGCCGGCGCGCGGAGTCCGGGGAGGAACTCGGTCGAGGCCTGTCCCGGGAAGTGGTGCGGGGCGTGCTCCTCGCCCTTCAACAGCTCCTCGATCGTCGCCGCACGGGCGATGCCGCGCCCGTGTTGCCGGCCCGAGCCCTCGGTCGTGACGATCATCGAGTGCCCCTCGGCCTTGCTCACCGTGCAGCGCACGCCGACGAGCTGGTAACCGCCCGCCGAGTCGTTGGACGCGGGGAGCAGGCCCCACGCGTTGCGACCTGTGCCCGTCGCGTAACGGCCGGCCGCCGTCTGGCCGCGGCCGACCATGACCGCCACCGTGTCGGGACGCACACCGATGTACAGGAAGGCAGGCGCGGTGATCGAGCCCGCGACGGTCTTGACCGTCACGTGGTCGCCGCGTTCGACGCCGAGCTTCTTCGCCGTCTCCGGATGCATCTCCACCACGGTCTGCCAGCAGATCTTGGTGACCGGGTCCGGCAGTTCCTGCAGCCACGGCTTGTTGGCGCCGCGACCGTCGCCCATCAGGAGGTTGGCGTACGTCGCCAGATAGAAGTCGCCGTTCGCCTCGCCGGCGATCGCCGGCTTCATGATCTTCGCCACGGGCGCCACGCGCCCCGGCAGCGAACCGGAGAGCAGTCCCGTGGGGAGCGCGTGCTGCAGCGCGGCGTTGCCGCCGATATGCGCGGCCACGACGCCGCGGTAATCGGGCGGGAACTTGGCGACGTCCGCCGCGTGCCGCCGCTCTTCTGCCGGGTCGACCGGGCACGAGAAGCAGGGCAGCGGAGTCAGCGATGCCAGCAGCACGTCGGCGGTGGCCCGCGTGTTGAAGACGGGATCCATCGTCGGCTGCTGCAATCCGAGCGTTCCCTTCACCGGCTCGGCGATGCCCCAGCTCTCGAGCGCATGGTGGTCCGGGAGGATGAGGTCGCAGAGCGCCGTGGTCTCATCGGGGACCGCCGAGAACGACACCTTGAACGGCACCTTCGCCGCCGCGGCGGCGAAGCCGAGCCCCGCCGGCGTGCTGTAGACGGGATTCGCACCGCGCACGAAGAGCGCCGGCACGTCGCCGGCTTCCATGGCGGCCACGACATCGTTGAGGATGGCGGGCGGCACGACGCCTTCCCACGCACCGTACGCCTCGGCCGGCTTCACCGTCACACCCACGTTGCCGAGCGACTTGTTCAGGTTGTTGACTTCCGTCGCGAGGTCGAGCGCGCGCGGGCCGGAGCCGCCAGCCACGAGCAGCGACGGCTTGGCGCCCGCGACTTCCCTCTGCAGCGCCGCGAGCGTCTTCTGCGGCACGTCGGTGGCGGCGGCCGCCTCGGCGACCGAGACCTTGCCCGCGAGCATCTTTGCGATGCTGCCCGCCGTGCCCGGCTTGGCCGCGATCCACTGGTCGGCGTTCAGGCCGGTGAGCGGCCGGCGCGGACCGATGTAGATGAGGCGCGGTGCGCCTTCGATCTTGCCGCGCGCGTCGGCGAAGTCGAGTTGCTGCGGCACCGGCAGTCCCCAGCCATCGAGGAAGTCGGCGGCGAAGGACACGATCAGCTTGGCCGCGCCGAAATCGAGTTTCGGCCACGAGACACCGTACACCGCCTTGTTCGCGGCAATCGTCGCGAAGGGCGCCTCGGCGTCGTAGCTGATGTGCTTCGGCATGCCGCGGTTCGCGAGCCAGGCGTCGAGGAACGTGTGCAGCAGCCCCTGTTCGTGCTGGTTGATGAAGACCGCATGCTGCGCCTTGCCGCCCTTCATCGCCGTGTCCACGCCCTTGTGCAGCGCCTCCATCGCCTGGTCCCAGGAGATGGGAACGAGCTGGCCGTTCTGGCGCATCATCGGGCCGCGGAAGCGGTCGGGGTTGTACAACCCCTGCAGCGCCGCCTGGCCGCGCGCGCAGATGGCGCCGCGGTTCACGGGATGATCGGGATTGCCCTCCGCCTTGATGGCGCGGCCGTCGCGGGTCTCCACGAGGATGCCGCAGCCGGCCGCGCACTCGCGGCAGGTGGTGGCGTAGTAGTTGGAGACGCCCGGCACCGTGTGGTCGGGCGACGAGACGTACGGAATCAGCTTCTCGACCTGGTCGGTGCTGCAGCCGACCATCGTCGTCGCGGCGCCGGTGACGCCGAGGACCTTCAGGAAATCGCGGCGCTTGACGCCGTTGATCGTTTCCACGGGGTTCGTCATGCGTCGGTCTCTAGTAGTGGCAGTTGGCGCAGTCGTAGGACGCGACCTTGCGCACGCCCTTACGCTCGTCGGCCAGGGCGGCCGAATCGGGCTCGTAGCCGGCGGCCCGCATGCCTTCGGCACGCGAGTAGCCGTTGACGTGGCAGGAGACGCACCAGCCCATGTTGAGCGAGGCGTACTGGAACACCTGCTCCATGTTCTGCACCTGCCCGTGGCAGGTCTGGCACGTGACGCCGGCGTAGACGTGCCGCACGTGCGGGAAGCGCACGTACTCCGGCACCTTGTGCACGCGCACCCACGCGATGGGCTGCTTCTTGTTGAACGCCTCGGCCACCTTCTTCACTTCGGGGCGGTCGATCGCGGTGATCGTGTGGCAGCCCATGCAGCTGGCCACCGCCGGCAGGCCCGGATCGGGCGACTTGAAGGCGGCAGAGTGACAGAAGACGCAGTTCATCTGCAGCGTGTTCACATGCACCGGGTGCGGGAACTTGACCGGCTGCGCGGGCGAGCGACCGGTGCCCTGCCCCAGGTAGTTGGTGTATCCCGAGGCGCCGCTGTATCCCCACGGGCCGGGTTTGGCCTTGCCGACGGCCTCGCGATTGGCCTTCTGCGTCGCCGTCTCCGTGGTACCCGCAGCGACGGCGGCGGTCTGAAAACTACCGGCGTAGGCGGACAGCAGCGTCGAGGCAATGCCAATCGCCACGACGCCGGTGATCACCAGCCACTTCCTGCGTCCCGTCATCGGATGTCGTCCGGGAATGAGGGGTCTTGGGGGGACACGCACACGCACGTGCTGCTGAGCAAGCGAGGGAATTTCACCGCCAGTGTAGATGTGCGCAAGGCGAAGGGGCGAAATCGGTTGAGGGGACTTCGGGCGCCGCCGTCAAGGGGCGCGACGGTGCCACCGGGTCAGCCCTTGCCGCCCGCGCCTTCCGTGTCGCCGTCGTCGCGCCGCCGCCACGGCCCCTTGGCCAGGCCGCGCGTAATCCGGTCAATCGTGCGAAGCACCTCGATCGCCACGGCGCGCAGCATCGTCACTTCACGCTCATCAGGCTTCGCGCGAAAGGCGAGGCTGCGGATGGAGCGCATGACCAGCTCGGGGTTCCGCGTGCGGAAAAACGCGATGGCGTCCAGCGCGGCCTCCGTATCGGCGAACATCCGCTCCCACTCCTCGTGCGTGGCGGGGCCCGCCTGATGCCGATGCGGCTCGACCTTGCGCGTCGCGTCGCCGGCGGCGACGTGAAACTCGTACAGCGCCACCAGCACCGCCTGCGCAAGATTGAGCGAGGAATGCTCGGTGGTGGGGATCATGCAGAGCACCTGCGCGCGATCCAGGGCCTCGTTGGGCAGGCCGTGGTCCTCCTGGCCGAAGAGCAGGGCGACGCGATGCCCCGACTGCAGGTCGGGGAGGTAGCGCTCAGCGACCGCGCGTGGCGCCAGTCGTTCCCACTTGGCGGAACGCCGTTTCCCCGCGAACCCCACCACGCGGCCGCAGTCGGCCAGCGCCTCATCGAGGGAATCGAAGTGCCGGATGCGTTCCACGATGTCGCGCGTGTCGTGCGCCACTCCTTCGATGCGGAACGGATCGTACGGACACGGGCGCACCAGCCGCAGGTCGCGGACGCCCATGTTCTTCATCGCCCGCACGGTGGCGGCGATGTTGACGGGATCCTGCGGGTAGAGGAAGACGACGGAGAGGTGATCGAGGAGGGACATCTGGAAAAGATAACTTGGGATTCGGAACCCGGATTTGGATTGAGGATTCCGACGAAGGATGGCGACCTGCGATCAGCGGCCGCGCTTCGCCGTTAATCGCCAGTCGCCATCCGGTGTCGAGGTCCATAATTCCAATCCGGCTTCCATATCCTGGTTCGTTGGCGAAGCCGCTAGCTTTCCTCGCATGGACCTGCTCCTCGACCTCTTCCACAAACTCCGCGACCTCGACGCCCTCGTCGCCTGGGCCGGCATGGCCGGCATGGCCGCGATCGTCTTCACCGAGACCGGGCTCTTCTTCGGCTTCTTCCTTCCCGGCGACTCGCTGCTGGTGACGGCCGGCCTGCTGTCGGCAACGCCGGACTCCCCGGTGAAGTTCGATCTCACGCAGCTCGGCCTGCTGCTGAGCGCGGCCGCCATCCTCGGCGACAACACGAACTACTGGGTGGGGCGGCTGACCGGTCCGCGCATCTTCAAGCGCGACGACTCGATGTTCTTCAAGAAGAAGTACGTGGACGAGGCGCACGCGTTCTACGAGAAGTGGGGCCCGATCACCGTCGTGCTCTGCCGCTTCATGCCCATCATCCGCACCTTCGCCCCGCTGGTCGCCGGGGTGGCGGTGATGCGCTATCGGACCTTCCTCACCTTCAGCATCCTCGGCGGCCTGGCCTGGATCTGGTCCATGCTGCTCACGGGCTACCTGCTGGGCCGCTACGTGCCGGGAGTCGCCCAGCACGTGGAGAAGGTCATCATCCTTGTCGTCCTGATCTCGATCTCGCCGGCCATCATCGGCGGCCTCAAGGCACGCCGGGCCGCGCGCGGGAACCCCAAGCCCTCGTGAACCGCTAATATTGAAGCATCTTCCTTCAGCCCCCCTGGAGACTGCCATGGCCCATACGCTTCCCCCCCTGCCCTACGCCGTCGCCGCGCTCGAGCCGCATGTCGATGCGCTGACGATGACGATCCACCACGGCAAGCACCACAACGCCTACGTCACCAACCTCAACGCCGCCATCGAAAAGGCGCCGGAGCTGGCCAACTGGACCCTCGGCGACCTCTGCCGGAACATTGCGCAGGTGCCCGAGAGCGTGCGCACCGCCGTGCGGAACAACGGCGGCGGTCACTGGAACCACTCGCTCTTCTGGGAGCTGATGGCGCCGAACGCAGGCGGCGAGCCGGGCGGTGAAGTCGGCGCGGCCATCACCAAGAGCTGGGGCGACTTCGCCAAGTTCCGCGACGCCTTCAAGGCGGCGGGCGTCGGCCGCTTCGGCTCGGGTTGGGCATGGCTGGTGGCCGGGCGCGACGGCATGCTGACCATCGAGAGCACGCCGAACCAGGACAACCCGCTCATGGACGGCAAGCACGCCGTGCTCGGCCTCGATGTGTGGGAGCACGCGTACTACCTGAAGTACCAGAACCGCCGCCCGGACTACATCGATGCGTGGTGGAACGTGGTAAACTGGGCCGAGGTGGCCAAGCGGTACGCGGCGCGGTAGATCATTTCGTTGACCTGCGTGTCTCTGTTGTTTCATCGCGGAGACACGGAGGAGCACGAAGGGCCACGGCGGCCAGCCATCAGCCCGGCCGTACAGGCTGCTACGGCTTTTCAAAGCCGACGCGCCACGCGAATTCCGCGTGGCGCGCTGTCGTTACCCCTGGGAGTCGGAGTGGTCGTCCTCTGTGGCCCTCCGTGCTCCGTTGTGTCTCTGTGATGAAAGAACGAAGACACGCAGTTTACGGCCCGCCGCCGAGGTGGCGTCCCTGCACGGTGGCGCGCCGCGGTCGCTGCTTCGCGCCTGAGACGAGCTCGTCCAGTCCCACGTCGTCATCTGGACCGCCACTCCCGGGCCGCGGCGGCCCGGCGACCATGCCCAGCAGGAGCGGCGTGACAAAGGTCGTGACCACCACCATGAGGATCACCGCGCCGAACTCCGCGCCCACGAGCACGCCGGCGGCCACACCCATCTGCGCGAAGATCAGGCCCACTTCGCCGCGCGGCACCATCGCGATCCCCACCAGCAGCTTGTTCCCCGTGAACCACCACGGCGCGTAGCCCGCCGCCACCTTGCCCACGATCGCCACCGCGATGAGCGCGGCACCGAGGCCGAGTGCCGCAGGCGACAGCAGCGCGGGCACGTCCACTTCCGCGCCCACCGAGGCAAAGAACACCGGCACGAGCACGTGGCCCACCGACGTCGTCCACCGCTCGATGTCGTGTCGCTGCGGCGTTGCGTGCAGCACCAGGCCGGCGGCGAAGGCGCCGATGATCATGGCCGAACCCGCGCGCGCGGCGAGGGCCGCGGTCACGAACGCGAACCCGAGTGCGAGCACGCCCACGGCTCCCGCATCGCCCACCCGCGAGGCGACCGCCATCAGCGGTCGCATGATGAGGGTGCCAACGACAACGGCGCCCACCACGAAGCCGATGGCGATAAAGGCCGAGCGTGTCACGCTGCCGGCCGTGATGCCTTCGCCCGCCACCACGCTACCGACGACGGCGAGAATGACGAGCCCGATCACGTCGTCGAAGACCGCGGCGCCGAGGACGATGTGCCCCTCGTCATCCTGGAGCCGACCGAGGTCGCCGAGCACGCGCGCGGAGATGCCAATCGACGTGGCCGTCAGCGCGGCGGCTACTACGAGTGCCGTCAACGGCGTCGCGCCGAGCGCCCGTGCAACCGCGAAGCCGCCGGCGAAGGGGAGGAGGATCCCCGCCGTCCCGACCATGAGGGCCATGGCCCCGACACGCCGCAGCGCGCGGAGGTCGGTCCCGAGACCGACCGCGAAAAGCAGCACGAGCACGCCGAGCTCGCTCAGCATGTGCAGTACGGGCTCGCTGGGGTCGAGCACGCCGAGCACCGAGCCGCCCAGCAGGACGCCTGCGAGCAGCTCGCCGAGCACCGCGGGCTGCCCGACGCGACGCACCAGCTCGCCGCCCACCTTGGTGGCGGCGAGCACGGCCGCGAGCACCAGCAGCAGGCCGGGGACGTCAGGACCGTTCGGCAGCGCGGCCAGCGCGGCCCACGGCGCCGTCATCGCGCGGCCTCGCCCTCGAGGTAGGTGTACCCCTCCAGCCCCGCGACGTAGTCGGCGATGAACATGTTCGCCTCGTCGCGGGTGAGGCCCGCCGCACCCTGCACCTTGCGACGGAAGGTCGCCAGCAGGTCGGAGGCGCGGAACTGCACGTAGTTCAGCACCTCCGTGACGGTATCGCCGTGCACCATGTCGGTGATCTCGTATCCGCCGTCGCGCAGGCGCACGTGCACGGCATTGGTGTCGCCGAAGAGGTTGTGCAGGTCGCCGAGGATCTCCTGGTACGCGCCCGTGAGAAAGATGCCCAGGATGTACGGGTCGCCGTCGGTGAACGGGTGCAGTTCGAGCGACGGGTTGCCGCCCTTCTCCCCGACGAACCGGTCGATCTTGCCGTCGGAGTCGCAGCTGACGTCCTGCAGCGTGCCGCGGCGGACCGGCTCCTCGTCGAGCCGGTGGATCGGCATGATCGGGAAGAGCTGGTCGATGGCCCAGGTGTCCGGCAGCGACTGGAACAGCGAGAAGTTGCAGAAGTAGCGGTCGACGAGCGCGGCGTCGAGGTCGTGGATGATGTCCTCGAACTCGTCAGGGTGCCGCTGCGCCGCGGCCCGCACCGCGTTCAGGATGCCGAGGTGCAGCTGCTCGGCGTAGGCGCGCTCCGTGAGCGAGAGCACGCCGTTGTAGAACAGCCCCTGGGCCTTCTCCTTGTCGTACGACGCGTCGTGGTAGACCTCGCGCACGCGGCGCATCGACACGTTCTTGCGCGACACCGCCTTGAGGTCGTCGGCCATCTCGTGCAGCAGCGAGTGGTCGTCCTCGGTCACCGGCGGCACGGTCGGCTCCACCTGCGACTCGACGTCGATGACGCTCATCAGCATGAGCGCGTGGTGCGCCGTGAGGGCGCGCCCCGATTCGCTGATGAGGTTCGGCATCGGCTGCTCGTGCTCGCGGCACATTTCCGCCAGCGTGTACACGATGTCGTTGGCGTACTCCTGCATCGTATAATTCACCGACGCGACGTTGGTGCTCTGGGTGCCGTCGTAGTCCACGCCGAGGCCGCCGCCGACATCCACGTGCGTGACGTCGAGGCCCATGCGCCGGAGTTCCACGTAGAAGCGCGCCACCTCGCCCATCGCCCGCTTGATGTAGCGGATGTCGGTGATCTGCGAGCCGAGGTGGAAGTGCACGAGCTTCAGGATGTCGAGCCGGCCCGCGGCGCGCAGCCGTTCGATGAGGCCCACGAGCTGCGCCGAGTTGAGCCCGAACTTGCTCTTCTCGCCCCCCGACTGCGCCCATCGCCCCGAGCCCTCGGTGGAGAGCTTGATGCGCACGCCGGCCGTAGGTACGACGCCGAGCTCGTCGGCGGCCTGCAGCAGCACGTCGAGTTCGCTCAGCTGTTCGATGACGATGAACACCGTGTGCCCCAGCTTCTGCCCCATCAGGGCGAGGCGCATGAACTCGTCGTCCTTGTAGCCGTTGCAGACGATCGTGTGGTCCGTGCGCTCGGAGAGTGCGAGCACCGCCTGCAGTTCCGGCTTGGAGCCGCACTCGAGGCCGACGCCCAGCGCCTCGCCGAACTGCAGGATCTCCTCGACGACGTGGCGCTGCTGGTTGACCTTGATCGGATAGACCGTGGTGTACTGGCCGGTGTAACCGAACTCCGCGATGGCGCCCTGGAACGCGCCGTGCAGCGCCTCGATGCGCGATCGCAGGATGTCGGAGAAGCGCAGCAGCACGGGGAGCGCGACCCCCTGCGCCTCGAGGTCGAGGGCGAGTTCGAACAGGTCGAGCGTGCGCTCGGGGTGCGCCTTGTCCGGGCGCACCACCATGCGCCCTCGCTCCGAAATGTCGAAGAAGCCGTCGCCCCACCCCTCGACGTTATAGAGGAGCTTGGCGGCGTCGATCGACCAGCGCGGCGGCTCGGTGGCCGGGGCTGGATCGTGGGGAGCGGTGGTGGTCATCAGGAATCGAAACCTATCGAGCCTCGGCGTCGTACGCGATAGGCGATTCCAATGGGGGACGTTGTCGCTGCGGCGCGCGCGGCCTCGGCATGTACGGCCGCGGCATTGGACGGCGGCCCGCTGGCGATGCATAATGTCTCCCGTCTTCTCATTCTCACTCGGAGGCCCCCCGTATGAAGAAGATCCTCCGCGCTGCGGCGTGGGCGGTCGGCGTAGTCGTGGTACTCGCCATCGTCGCCGGCTCCACACTGTATTTCATGTCGCAGCGCCGGCTCGACCGGAAGTGGTCGGTTGCCACCCACCCCGTCACCGTCTCCACCGATTCCCTGGCGCTCGCGCGCGGCCGGCACATGGCCGTCGCGATCTCAAAGTGCGCCGACTGCCACGGCGCCGACTTCGGCGGCGCGCAGTTCATCGATGAACCGCCCGTGGCGCGCCTCTACGCCCCCAACCTCACGCGCGGCAAGGGCGGCATTGGCGCGACGTATACCGACCTCGACTGGGAGCGGGCCATCCGGCACGCCGTGCGGCCCAACGGCGACGGCCTGCTCTTCATGCCGTCGCTGGAGTTCCAGTGGCTCACCGACGAGGACCTCGCGGCGCTGATCGCGTACCTCAAGTCGGTGCCGCCGGTGGACCGCGAGTCCACGCCGAACCGCATCGGCCCGATCGGCCGCGCACTGTACATGAAGGGCGATCTCGTGCTCGTCCCTGCGGAGCAGGTGAATCACGAGACCCATCCGGCCGCCGTCCCGATGGCGGTGTCGGTGGAGTACGGCCGGTACCTCTCCAACGTCGGCGGCTGCACCGGCTGTCATGGCCCCGGCCTCTCCGGTGGCAAGATCCCGGGCACGCCGCCCGAGTGGAAGCCTGCGGCGAACCTCACGCCGGCCGGCATCGGGCATTACAAGGAGGAGGACTTCTTCCGCGCCCTGCGCGAAGGCATGCGCCCGGGCAACGTCCCCATCGACACGCTGATGCCGGTGAAAGCCACGAAGCAGATGACCGACGACGAAATCCGCGCGCTCTGGATGTACCTGAAGACAGTGCCGTCCAAGCCGTTTGGTGGGCGGTAGAGTCTCACTGATACCGCGATGGGCGAAGGGCGCGAAGGGGCGCGAAGGACATCGGTGAATCACTACGACGCGCCACGCTCAGCTCAGCGTGGCGCGTCTTCCAATGCAGGTCGTCTTCGCGCCCCTTCGCGCCCTTCAATCTTCGCGGTGGTCGTTCCGCCGCGAGCGGTGGCCGTTACGGCGCCGACTGGTCAATGAGCGCCGCGAGCTGCCCCTTCGGCGCAAATCCGACCTGGCGTCCCACCTCCTGGCCGTCGCGAAAGACGACCAGCGTCGGGATGCCGCGCACGCCGTAATGCTGCGGCGAGACGGGATTCTGGTCGGAGTTGACCTTCACCACGAGCAGCTCGCCGGCGCGTTCGCGCGCGAGTTCATCCAGCACCGGTGCCATCATCTTGCACGGGGCGCACCAGTCGGCGTAGAAGTCCACGACCACGGGCACCGTGGCGCCCGCGATGACCTTGGCGAGATGGTCGTCCTTCGCCTGGACCGGCCGGTCGAGCAGCAGGGGCCTCTGGCACTCCGCGCACTTCGGACGATCGTCGAGTCGCCCGAGCGCGACGCGGTTGAGCGTGCCGCAGAAGGGGCAGCCGACCACGGCCGCCGCGGCCGGTTGCGCAGCGGGGGCGCTCATGGCTGCGAGGCCAGCGCGGCCATCGCCCGCGCCAGTCGCTCCTGGATGCCGGCGGCGGCCGGCGCCAGCGCCGTGTTGCCCGTGAGTCCAAGGAGCACGACGGGGTCAAGCGCGGCGACATGGGCGATGCCGTTCCCGGCATCGCGGACGATGACATTGCACGGCAGGAGGAGGCCGAGGTCGGGCTCGAGTTTCAGCGCCTCGAACGCATCGCGCGGGCTGCAGGCGCCGAGAATGACATAGGGCGTATGCTCGGCGCCGAGCTTCTTCTGGAAGGTCGCCTGGAGATCGGCTTCCATCAGGATGCCGAACCCCTCGGCGGCCAGCGCCGCGCGCGTGGCGTCCACGGCGGCCGCGAAGGGCCGGCGAAGCTGGACGGTGATTCCGTAGGGAGTCTTGGTCGTCATGGGTTCTCTGGTTGAGCCTATATAATACTATATGGCTATATAGTGTTTTGCAAGGTGCGCAGGCTCATTTCCAACGCTGGCCCTCTCGGCCCCCCAACGCCAGAGGGCCCGGCCGCCCCAGGCGCCGGACCCCCTGCCGTTCTCTGCCGTTCTCTGCCGTTCTCTGCCGTTCTCTGCCGTTCTCTGCCGTTCTCTGCCGTTCTCTGCCGTCCTCCGCCGTTCTCCGCCGTTCTCCGCCGTTCTCCGCCGTTCTCCGCCGTTCTCCGCCGTTATCTGCGATTGATCTGATCCTGCCCCTTCTTGAGATACGGGATCCCGTTCTTCATCCAGTCCGGCTCCGGCTGGCCCTGCAGCTTGGCCCCGAAGAACTGCTGCATCTTGAGGTCGATGTCCTTCTGGTTGGCGCGCTTGGTCGGGTTGTGCTCGTCGCCGTTGTACACCACCAGGTACGCCTCCTTCTGCAGGCGGCGCATCGCCCCGTAGAACTCGATGCCCTGGTACCACGGCACCGCACCGTCGTTGTCGTTGGCCATGAACAGCACCGGCGTCGTGACGCGGTCGAGCTTGAAGAGCGCCGAGTTCTCGATGAAGCGCTCGGGGTACTCCCAGAGCGAGCCGGCGATGCGGCTCTGCGAGTGCTCGTACTGCATCTGCCGCAGCACGCCGCTCCCCCAGCGAATGCCGCCGTACGCCGACGTCATGTTCACCACCGTCGCGTTCGGCACCGCCGCCGCGAACATGTTCGTCACGGTGATGACGTACGACGTCTGGTAGCCGCCCCACGACTGCCCGGTGATGCCGAGCTTCCTCGGGTCCACGAAGCCGCGATCGATCAGCGCCTTCACCCCCGGAATGATTGCCTTGGCGGCGCTCGGCCCGGGGAAGCCGTCGGTGTACACGATGTCGGGCATGAAGACCAGGTAGCCCAGCGAGTTGTACACGAGCGGGTTGACAGTATTGCGCCCGGACGGCGCGTAGTAGGTGTGGAGGCCGTCCGAGAGGCGCTCGTAGAAGTACGAGATCATCGGGTACTTCTTGTTCGGGTCGAACCCCTCGGGCTTGAACAGCATGCCCTGCAGCGGCACGCCGTCATCGTTGAGCCACTTCACCAGTTCCACGTGGCCGCGCGGGTACTCGGCGTCCTGCGGGTTGGCATTCGAGACCTTGCGCACCGCATTGAGGGCCGTCCCCGTCCACAGGTCGGGGAATTCGCGGTACGTCTGCTGGGTCATCAGGTACTGACCGGCCTTTCGCGCCTTTTGCAGTCCGCCGTAGTTCTTGGGTCCCATGACGAGCAGCTCGGGCGCAGCGCTCGCGCCCAGCTTGGCCTGCGCGTACCCGCTCTCCTTGCTCTCGTTGTCGAACCCACGAAGCACCAGCGGCTCCGCCGGGTTCAGGAAGCGGTCCTCGGTGTCGAGGTTCACGACGCGATATGTGACGCCCTTGGCGCGCCCGGCGCCCGCCGTCAGGTTGCGCGGCGCCGCCGCGCCGGCCGGGTCGACTTCCCAGACGTCGAACCGGTCGTAGACGAGCACGCGCGCGTCATCGGTGGTCCAGCCGCCGAGGCCGTACGAGGGCGGTTCGTCCGGCATGTCGAAGAGCTCGTTCGTGAACTTCACGTCCTTGATGCCAGCCGTGATTTCCACCTGCTTGTTGCCCGTGGTGGCGTGCGTGAACCACTTGCCCCCACGGAAGTAGATCACATACCTGCCGCCCGGCGACAGCTGTGCCTGGCCGTCGAGTCTGTTGGCGACGAGCGTGCGGGCCGCGGTCGTGGGATCGAGCAGGTAGACATCGCTGCCGCCCTCGCCCCAAGTGGACTCGATGGCATACTGCACCGGGTTGAGCGCGAGCACGACGCGGCCGTTGTCGGAGATCATCACCTGCCGCAGCGAGTCGTTGCCAAGCTTGGCCCACTTCTTGACTGCGGGATGGTAGAGCGCCGTCCAGGTGCGGTTGCGCTCGCGCGCCGCCGTCAGCTTCTGCGTCGGCTGGAGCTGCGTGTCCTTGTAGTGCCAGAGATCGTAGATCGCCTTGTCGGCGAGCGAGTCGGCGGGGATCGTATCAATCGGCAGCGGCCCCAGCGCGAACTGCAGCGCGCCGCCATCGCGGACGAAGTCCACGCGCCCGCGGTCGGCGATCAATTGCTCGGCGCCGACCATCGCCGCGTCCACCACCTTCGTCGCGACCACGGGGCCCTTCTGCCCCTTCGCGAGCACCAACGACGCGTAGTAGAGGGCGAACTTCGGCTTGGCTGACGCTGCGTCATCGCGATCGGAGACGAAGGCGACCTGCGTTCCCTTGCGATCCACCGCCACCGACCGGTAGTTGCCCTTGCCGGACGCCAGCGTGGTGACCGCGCCAGTCGCGAGCGTTCGCACATGAACGCCGCTGACTTTCGTGGAGTCGGCGCTCCCCGTCGCGTAGACCAGCACCGTCTCGTTCTCGTCGAACAGGTACGAGGTGACGTCTTCAATGCGCGTTTCCTGGCCGGTCGCCAGGTCGCGCAGCATCAGCGGTGCCGCCGGGTCACTGCGCGTGCCACCGGCCGCGCCGCCCCGCGCGCCGCCCCGGCCACCCGCTGCCCCGCCCGCCGCGCCGCCCGCCGGGGCAGCGCCGCTCCCCGGCGCTGCCGTGTCGGCTTCGAGCAGGTAGGCGAGGTACTTGCCGCCCTCTCGCGCGAACCGGAACGACCGGACCCGCGGAATCACCTGCGCCTTGCCGTCGGCGAGCGTGACCACCGTCAGCGACGTGCGCGGCTGCGGCAGTGGACGCGGCTTGGCCTTGCGCGCCGCCTCGAAGTCGGCACGCGGCGCGTAGGTAATGAATGCGGCCGTCGTCGAGGCGGCGTTGAACTGCGCGGGCGGCGCATTGAAGATGGCGGCGGAGTCGGCCGATGGCTGGAGCTGCGGCCGGCCGGTGTATCCCCGCGCGAACCGCCACTCGCTCTCGCCTGCGGTCGAGCGAATGACAACCTCGCCGTCGCCCACGACCGGCGTGAGGGTGTACATGGCGAACTTCCCGTCGGGCGACAGCGTCGCCCCCTGAATGGACCGCCACAGGTCGTATGTGTCCTGCGTGATGGGCTTCTTGGTCTGGGCCGTGAGCGGGGTGGCCACGGTGCACAGCAGCAGGGCGCCAACCGCACCCCTGACAAAACGGAGGAAGTTCATCGCGGAATCCAGGTGTGGAGTTATCTTCTCCCGGCAGGCGGCCTTCGCCCCCTGCGGACCTGCATAAGGTACGGGTTCGTGCCCTTCTCCGTTGCCCATGACCCCTATGAAACGGCTCCTCGGCTACTTCCTGCGCGGCCTCATCGTGACCGTCCCGCTCGTCGTGACGGTCTGGGTCTGCTGGACGGTCTTCCTGACGGTGGACGGCTGGCTCGGCATCGGCATCCCGGGGGTGGGGTTTGTGACCACCCTCGGGCTGATCACCGTCGTCGGCGCCCTCGGCTCGAGCCTCGTGACCCGACATGCGGTGGGGATGTTCGAGGATCTGCTCGAGCGGCTGCCGTTCGTGCGCCTGCTCTACTCGTCCACCAAGGACCTGATGAGCGCGTTCGTCGGCGAGAAGAAGCGTTTCACGCAGCCGGTGCTGGTCTCGCTCGGCGCGGACGAGGAGATCAAGCTCCTCGGATTCCTCACGCAGGCGTCGGCGGCGCAGCTCGACCTGAACGAGTACGTGCTGGTCTACTGCCCGCACTCGTACAACTGGTCGGGGCAGTTGCTGGTGATCCCGTCGCGCAAGGTGAAGCGCCTGACGGCGGACAGTGCGGAGTTCATGGCGTTTGCGGTCTCGGGTGGCGTCACCGATTGGCCGAAATTCAGCTGAGGAATGGGATTCCGGATCGGGATCGCGGATTCCGATTGCGGACGGTGATGGACGACTGACTTGGGGGCTCGCCCGCGATGCGCACATTTCCGCTCTTGCTCTTGCTCCTCGCTGCGCCGCTCGCGGCGCAGTCGCGCGATTCGCTCGTGCTGCTCCGGCCGGCGGCGGTCTGGGACGGCAGCAGCGACACCCCCGCTGCGGGCTGGACGGTGCTCGTGCGTGGCGAGCGCATTGCCGCCGCGGGACCCGCCGCGCAGGTGGGCGTCCCGAAAGGCGCCACGGTCGTCGAACTCCCGGGGACGACGCTCATCCCCGGGCTGATCGAGGCGCACACGCACCTCTTCCTGCATCCGTACAATGAGACGTCGTGGAACGACCAGGTGCTGCGCGAGCCGCTCGCGCTGCGCACGGCGCGCGCCGTCAACCATGCACGGGCCACGCTCATGGCCGGCTTCACGACGGTGCGCGACCTCGGCACCGAGGGAGCCGGCTATGCCGACGTCGGACTCAAGCAGGCCATCGACCAGGGGATCATCCCGGGGCCGCGAATGCTCGTGACCACGCGGGCGATGCTCGTCACCGGCAGCTATGCCCCGCGGCGCACCGACTTCAGCTTCGACCCGCCGCAGGGCGCCGAGGAGGCGGACGGCATTGACGGCGTGATGCGCGTGGCCAGAGACCAGATCGCGCACGGCGCGGACTGGGTGAAGGTCTACGCCGACTATCGCTGGGGCCCGCGCGGCGAGGCGACGCCGACCTTCACGGAGGCCGAACTGAGGGCCATCGTCGAGGTGGCGCGGAGCAGCGGCCGCGCCGTGGTGGCGCACGCGAGCACACCCGAGGGAATGCGGCGCGCCATCATGGCCGGCGTGGAGTCCATCGAGCACGGCGACGGCGGCACCGACGAGACGTGGCGGCTCATGAAGGAGCACAACGTCACCTTCTGCCCCACGCTCGCCGCGGGCGACGCGACCCGTCAGTACGCGGGCTGGAAGAAGGGGGTGGAACCAGAGCCCGCCTCGATCGTCGCCAAGCGCGCCTCGTTCCGGGCGGCGCTGGCCGCCGGCGTGACGATGTGCGTAGGCGGCGACGTCGGCGTCTATCCGCACGGTGACGACGCGCGCGAACTGGAGCTGATGGTGGACTATGGAATGACGCCGCTGGCGGTGATGAAGGCCGCAACGTCGGGCAACGCGACGCTGCTGCACTGGGCGGACCGCGTCGGCCGCGTGGCACCGGGCCTGCTCGCCGATCTCGTGGCGGTGACGGGCGATCCGACGCGTGAGATTCGCGCGGTGCGCAGCGTTTCCCTTGTCATGAAGGGTGGTGCGATCTACCGTCGGCCGTGACGCGGGCGCAGCGCGCCTACTCGAAGAGCGACCCGATGATCTCCATGATCGCGCCAAACACGCCCTCGGCGGCGCTGCCCACCGCCTCGACGGCCGCGCCGCCGACCTGCGCCGCTCCCGCCGCGCCATGCAGCACGAGCCCGGGCGTCCAGATCATCGCATCCATCAGCACGTCGCCGCCCACGACGAGCGCCTCGCGCCCGCGCCCGTTTCGCCCGGCGACTGCCGACGACAGGTTCATTCTCCAGATCGCCGCCAATTCGTGGTGATCGAACCAGACGCCATGACACCTCCGGCACGCGTCGAGCGACAGCCCGTCATGTTGATGGCGGGTCATGACCTCGTCGCACACGGGACAGGCGACTTCATTGACGAGACCGCAGGCCAGGCAGCGGGGAAGGTCGCGATCGAGTGGCGCGCCGCAGCCATGGCACGGCGGCCGCACCTGATCGGCGCGCGGTGCAACCCGCACCCACAGCTCTGCCGGCGCCAGGGTCGCCAGCTGGTGCACTTCGCCCTGTGAGAACCAGACGCCGCCGCAGCGCGCGCAATGGTCGAGGGTGAGGACGCCGGCCGCGCCGCCAAGGACCGCCTTGTCCATCGCCACGAGGCACACCGGACAGGGAACCCGCGCCTCAGTGCCACCGGGCGGCGCGCCCGCGTCAGCAGTGTCAGCCATCCAGCAGGCCGCGCGCCGACTGCTTGTCGCCGAGCGTTCCCTTCTCGTGGAAGACGTACACCAGCACGCCGTCATCACTGACGGCGATGTCGGCCAGGTCCCTGGTCATCAGCGCCTCGAGGGCCCCCTTCGCCTCTTCCGGGCTGAGGGCGAGTGCCGCGGCCACCTCGTTGGCGGTGAGCCGGCCGCCCTCACGAGTCGCAAGGCGGAGGATCTCCGCGTCGATGGTGCGCTGCCGCAGGGCTTCCATGCGCGCTGAGCGGCGGCGGTCGCCGAAGCCGAGGAGGTATGCCCCGCCCGCCGCCGGCAGCACGATGGTGATGAGCACCGCACCCAGGGCGGCGGGCGCAAGGAGGCTCGCCCCCGAACGCAGGAATCCCCAGAGCATCACCCCGGCAAGGATGAGAAGGGCAACGCCGGTCTTGCGTCCCATTCGGGTACCTCTCGTTGCGTGTGAGGATGGCTGGCTTGCCCTCGTATCATAACAGGCCGCCGCCTGACCCTTCCACTACGCGCGCATCCGGCGCAGCACGAAGTACCAGGGCACCCCGCCTGCCATCGCCGCGAGCGCGATGGACGCCGAGGCGAGACCGTATTCGCCGTCGTGAAACGCAATGACGATTACGCTCACGAAGACGAGGAACGGCACCGACGCGAGCACCGCGACGCCGACCGTGCCGAGGGGAATCCGGAACGGTCCGCGCAGCCCGGGCTCCCTCGCCCGGAACCAGACGAGCGCGGCAAACTCGAGCATGAGCGCCGCCGCGTAGAAGATGGCATCGGCGATGATGAGATGGCCGAAGGGCAGCAGCGCAAAGACACTGTACATGGCGGCGGAGACAAGCACCGCCACGTACGGCGTGCCGCGCGCGTCGGTGCGGCCGAGGACACGCGGGAGAAGTCCGTCGAGGGACATCGCGAGCGGAATGCGCGTGTAGACGAGCAGCAGCGCATTGAACAGCGCGAGGGCGCTGCACATGCCGGCGATGGCCAGCATCGGGGCCAGCACGACCCCGGCAGCGCCCGTCGCGTTGGCCGCGATCGCCGGCCAGCTTCCGTCGCTCCACGTCGTCCAGTCGGTGGCCGCGAGCGTCGGCAGGAGCGGGAGGAAGTAGCCGAGCGCAATCAGGGGCAGCGCCGCGGCGAGCGCCCGCGGATACGTGCGGCCGGCGTCCACCACTTCCCCACCGACGGTCGAGGCGTTGTCCCAGCCGAAGAAGTTCCAGAGCGCCGTGGACAATCCGACCGCGAGCCCGGTGGCGAGCCCCTGCCCGGGCTTGAGCATCGGCTGCCACGGCGCGTGCGTGACGTTTGGCAGGGCGAAGAGGGCGACGAGCAGGAAGGTGCCGAGCACGAACGTACCGACGACGACGCTCACGCGCCCCACCGGGCGCGCGCCGCGCAGGTTGATCGCCGCCGCACCCCAGATCATGACGAGCGCGATCGCCCACCGCGCGCCCTGCGTGAGATCCGGCACGAACCACGCGAGGTACTGGTTCAGCAGCACCGGGTAGATGGCCATGTCCACCAGCGAGTAGAGCCAGGTGTACCAGCCGTTCTGGAACGCCCAGAACTCGCCGAACGCGCGCCGCACCCACCGATAGTAGCCACCCTCCTGCGGCAGCATGCTGGTGAGTTCGCTGACGATCAGGACTTCCGGCAGCGCCCACGCGAACGGAATGACGAGCAGCATGAGCAGCGCCAGTCCGGGTCCGGTCGCCGCGACGAGTCCCTCGAGCGTGAATGCGCCGCCCGAGACGTTGAAGAAGATGACGAAGACGAGCGGAACGGTGGTGAGTGTGCGGCGCAGCATGGGCGGATATTCTACGCCGGTCGCCGGGAAAAGTCAGGGGCGTACCGACAACCGCGAAGGACCAGGGGCGCGAAGGAACACGAAGAACGGATTGGGGGGAACTGCACGGTCGATGCAGTTCCCCCCAGGGAGTTTCTTCGCGCCCCTTCGCGCCCTTCGAACTTCGCGGTTGCCGCTACGGCTTCAGCCAGTGCGCAAACCACTGCCGCAAGCGGCCGAGCCGGTCCACCAGCAGCCACGGCTCACCGGTGCGCGAGAGGTCGTGGTTCGACCGCGGATACCGCACGAACTCCACCGGCACCCCCTGCTTCTTGAGCGCGATGAACCACTGGTCGGCGTCGGCCATCGGCGTCCGGTGGTCCTCCTCGCTCTGCACGATCAGCGTCGGCGTCCTGACCTTCGTCACGTGCCGGATGGGCGAGAGCGAGTCGTACATCGCCGGATTGTCCCACGGCTTGCCGTAGAACTCGAACTCGGTGAGCCCCTGCGCGTCGCTGGCCCCGTACCACGACCACCAGTTGCTGATCATGCGATCGGCCTCGGCCGCCTTGTAGCGATTGGTGTGCGAGGTGATCCAGGCGGTCATCACGCCGCCGTACGAGCCGCCGGTCACGCCCATGCGCGTGCTGTCCACGTCGGCGCGCTGCGCCACGATGTCGGTGGCCTGCATCAGGTCCTTGTAGTCCTCCGCAAACCAGCGGCCGCGCGTGCTGAAGGTGAAGTCGGCCCCCGAGCCGCTCGAGCCGCGCGGATTCGTGTACAGCACCATGAAGCCGGCACCGGCGAGGTTCTGGAACTCGTCAAACCACCCTTCGTCGTAGCGCGAGTGCGGACCGCCGTGGATGTACAGCACGAGCGGGTACTTCTTGCCGGCCTGATAGCCGAACGGCTTCATGACCCACCCTTCGATGGTCAGGCCGCCGGCGCCCTGAAACGTGAACTTCTCGGCGTCACTCCATGCGATCTCGGCGTTCACCTTGTCGTTGAAGGACGTCAGCTTGCGCTCGTTCTTGCCGTCATTCCTGCCGTCCTTCCGGCTGTCGAGGTCGGCGATGAACAGCTCGGTGGGCGCGTTCACGCTCGTGGCAACGAAGGCCACCTTCGTCGCCTTCTCGTCGCGCGAGAAGCCGCGAATGACGCGGCGGCCGCCGATCGTCTCGCGCAGCTGGCCGTTCTTCGCCATCACGGTGAACAGCGCGGTGCGCGCGCCGATGTCGGCGCTCATCAGGATCTCGCCGTTCGGCAGGAACTCGGCGCTGGACGGCTCGTACTGCCAGCCGTTGGTGAGGTTCTGCGGGGCACCCCCGGCGACATCGATGAGCATGAGGCGGGCGTTCTTGGTGCGCTCGGCGCGTCCGATGAAGAGGAGCTTCTTGCCGTCGGGCGACCAATCCAGGTTGCTCTCGTCCCCCTGGAGGGATGCCAGCTTGCGCGGCTCGCCGCCGGTGATCGGGATGACATAGATGTCGCGATCGTTGCGCGGCGCCTCGTCGCGCAGCGCGTCATAGGGCAGCTTGGCGAGCGAGTCGGCGATCTGCGCCACCACCGAGTCCGGACGCAGCTGCGCGTCGGCGATGAAGGCGACCCACTTGCCGTCAGGTGACACGGACGCCTGCGAGTGCGAGTAGCGGGCATTGGTCACCTGCACGCGCTTGGAGCCGTCGTACTTTTGCATGAAGATCTGCTGCGGCTTGATGACGCGCGCCTCGCGCGCGTTCGGAATGAAGCCGGCACCATTGACCTTGTACGGGAAGTTCACGATCTGGCGGCCATCGAAGCGCGACGGCTCGACGGGCTTGGTGATGGCGCCGTAGGGCGGGAACGCCATCGCGTTTGGCGCACCTGCCGTCGGCGCGCCAAAGCCACCCGGGCCGCGTCCGCCGGGGCCTCGGCCACCGCCACCGCCGCCACCCGTGGTGTCCACCACGTCCGTGAAGACCGCGAAGCTCTTGTCGTTCGGCACGGAACCGACGGGGTAATTCTCAACTTGTGTTGCCTCACCACCTGGCTGATCCATGCGCAGCGCCCACGTGGCTCCGCGGCCGCCCGGGCGGTTCGACGTGAAGAACAGGTACTTCCCATCGGGCGAGAAGCGCGGATTGGAGCTTTCGTAGCCCGGCGAGGTGTACCGCACCGGCGCGCCACCCGCCGTGGGCACGGCCCAGATCTCACTGTGCCGCTTGTTCTCGCGCTCCACCACCGTGGTCACGGTAAATGCCACCAGCTTGCCGTCCGGCGACATCGCCGGCGACGCGAGCTGGGTGACCTTGTACCAGTCGTTGGGGGTGAAGGCGCGGGGAGCGGTCTGGGCCGGTGCGGCAGAGGGGGCGGGCGCGGCGGTGGGCGCGGGTTGCTGGGCCGCAAGCGGCATCGCGAGAACGAGCAGGGCAATTCGACGATACATGAACGCTCCAGAGTGCAAATAACGTGGGGCCGTGTGCGCGACGTGCGGTGGCGCGGCGCGTAACTGCTGTTGGTAACGCGCGACGCGCGTGCAATGCTGGGCGCCGTCCGATGTGTGGACGGCGCCCCTGTGCGCTACGACATCGGTCCCTACCGGTTCGCCAAATCCACCGTCGCGAGGAAGGTGATTCGCCCGAGATCTTCCATGATCTCCGGCGTCATGATCCGCCACGTGTCCTTGGTGGTGTGGTACGACGCGTACGGCAGTGGCGGCGCACCGCTCGTGCCAATGGACACCGTCGGGATCTTCGCCCACAGGAAGTGCGCCGCATCTTGCCGCGGCCGTGCGAGGTTGAGGTTGGCAAATGCCCCCATCGCGCGGTGGACGTACTGCGCATTCGCGCGCTCCATCGCCTGGTAGATCTCGGGATACTCGACGCCTGACGACACGCCAATGCGCTCACCGCGGCCGACGCTCTCGAGGTTGAGGAACGCCTTGATCTTCGCATTCGGCACGAGCGGGTGCGCTACGTAGTATTCCGAGCCGGCCACTCCCTGCTCCTCCGCGCCGAAGAGGAGGAGCAGCACGCTGCGCTTTAGTGGCACCTTGGCTTTCGCAATCGCCTCGGCCGTTGCCAGCAGCACCGCCACGCCCGAGGCGTTGTCGTGCGCGCCGGGCATCATCTCATGGTTGTAGCCGAGGTGATCGAGGTGCGCGCCGATCACGATGTACTCGTCCTTGAGTACCGGGTCGCTTCCCGGGAGCACGGCGACGACGTTCGATCCGATTCCTTCGGGGTGGTGCTGCGTGTTGTTGGCCAGCGTCATCGTCTTGCCGAGCGGGCGCGAGGCCGGCTTGAGCGTGTTCCGGATCTGGTCCACCGTCTGCCGATGGCTCACCGGCAGTCCGGCGAACAGGTCGTTCATCACCGCGCTGCCCACGTAGCTGAGGATGAACCCCTTCACGAAGCGCGCATTCGGATTGGCGATGTGGTAGTCGTACACCATTCCTGCGGCGCCGTGCTTGGCCGCATTCTCGATCTTGTAGTGGTGGAACGAATACGGACGCCACTTCTTGAAGAGCGCGGTGTCGGGCATCGGCCCCATCGGCGCTTCCGGCTCGAGGACGACGATCTTTCCCTTCACGTCCACGCCCGCGTAGTCATCGTAGCCGAGTTCCGGCGCCGTGATGCCATAGCCCACGTAGACCGCTTCGGCCGTGACCTTGCCGGAGTCAGAGGTAGAGCCCTGGAAGAACTCCTGCTCCCAGGTGTACGACTTCACGATCGTGCCGCCCCCCGCCTGCGGCAGGTGCAGCGACAGTTCCGTGCCGGGCCGCACGAGCGTGTATGGATTAGGGAACTTCTGGTACCACGTCCCCTTGTCGCCCGCCGGCTTATAGCCCCAGCCGCGCAGCAGGTCGACGGTCCACGCCGCGGAGGCGTCGTAGCCGGGCGTTCCGGTGAGTCGCCCGCCGTACTTTTCGTCGGTCATCTCCTTGACGTAATCGAGAATGACGTTGGACGAGACGCCATGCATGGCCGCGACCATCCGGTCCTGCGGCGTGGCCGGTGCCTGCGGCTGACGAGTGGCAACCTGGGCGCTCGCCGTGGCGACAGCGAGCGCGATGAGTGACAGAATCGCGAGGGGGCGCGGAGAGAGGCGGAAGTGTGGCAAGTGAGTCCTCACGGAGTGAGCCAACAGCCTGGCATGCGCGCGTGGCGCACGCGGAAGCGCGTCGCATGGCGATGGTAATCTGGCCGTCTTCGCGTCCGCGGGCTACGCGCCTTCCACGAAGTGGGGTGGACATCGATGGCGCGCACCGCATAACATTTGCGTTACGTCATGTAATGGTATCCCTCTTGCGCGGCGTGCGCCGATGAACGCAGCTTGGGCGAGAGTCGCCACCTGCGATTTCGACGCTCATCCCCTGTTGCCATGCGGCCATACCCTGCACGACCGCACGTTTCGTCTCGCGTAACGACGTCCCCACGCGTCGTCACGCCGGGCCCGGAACCGACTCATGCCTTCGCAGTGCGGCGACGAGGCGCGTGCTTAGCGCTCGCCGCGGTGGTAGTGCTTGCTGGCTGCGCCCACGAGCCCGTGGCACCCGCCGCGCGGGCGCCGGTGGTGCCCGTGCGGGGCACGCGCGCTGCCGTGGAGCCGGTGGCATCGGTGTCTGCCCTGCTCGACTCGTTCTCTATCGGTGGCGTCTACATCGTGTTGCCGCGGGGTGGGTATTCCGGCGGCATGTGGTACGCGCGGTCGCCGGAGAAGGACGTCTACGCCGGCAGGATCAACAGTCATCCCACCGGTCTCGCCTTCCCTATCGGGCTGCCCATCCGCGTGCTCGCCGAGGGGGGCGTGCTCTCCCGATCCACAGCGGCGTTCCAGACGGGCTATTGTGCCCGGTACGGCGCGACGGATCCGATCTGCAGCGTCGCTTCATTCACGTACACCGTGCATGGTCTGGCGCCTGGCCCCGGGGTGCCGCGACCGTATGAGCCCGGGATGGGCCTCGCGCTCACCTGGTCGCGCACGGCGGGATACTACGACCGATTGTACGCGGAGCATCCCATCGCGGAGTTCTTCCGCGGGCCCGTGCCCGCAGCGGACACGGCGACGCGCCGCGAGCTGCATTTCAACCGCGTTGGCTGTTGCTACTACATCCCGTGGGGCACCACGGCGGCGTGGGAGTTGTACGAGGGGGTGTGGCGCTTCGGCGCGGTGCCCGATGATGGCGGCCAGGCGGAGCTCGGCGTGCCGCCCATTTTGCGCATGCGCGGGCCGCGCACCGGTGCGTCGCAGGTGGCGCCGGCGGTCTTCACGGCGGAGGTCGCCGCCGGTGATTCGATCGTGACGACGCGCTGGTGGTTCGTGCGGGCGGCGAACAACGTGTTCGACGGCGAGCGGGTGGACTCGGTGGCGACCGGGACGCCGTACCCGCCGTACATCCCGCGCTATCCGGAGGCCAAGCGGGCCGCGTTCACGGAGCTCGGCGCGTGCGCAGGGCAGCGGACCTGCGCGTATCAGGCGCCAGAGGCGGGCGCGGTGCTGGTGCAGGCGACGATGGCGAGTGGGGTGGTGCTGGCGGCGCGGAACACGGGGCGGAGCGGGGCGCACGTGCGGATCACGGTCGACTCCACGACGCTGGCGTACGGCGACACGACGGTTTTTCGGGTGACGGCACCCGGGGCCGGCCGACTCGAGGTGATGGGGTTCAGTTTCGTGCCGGTGAGTGTTGTGGCGGTGGAGGCGGGGCAGGCACTGCGCGAGGTGTCGGCGCTGCGTCGCGCCGGCACGATGGGTCGACAGGTCAACGATACGCGTCGGCCGGCGGTCTCCCGCTTGCCCGCGCTGTCACGTCGGCAAAACGCTCAGGCCTCGCCGTCCGCGAGCACGCCCGGGGGCGTGAGCGTCGTGCGCGGGCGCCCGAAGGCGCACTTTCTGGACGCCGCCTTGGAGTGCAGCGAGGCGGCGATCGAGGTGTGCTACGACAATCCGCTGCAGACGGGGTATGAAGTGGTGACGGCGAAGGTGGATGGGGAGGTGCAGCGGGATAGTGTGCTGGTGACGGTGGTGCCTGTGCTCAAGCTCACGTGCAGCGACGTGCACGGCGTGTCGGACGCCAGGGGAGGGGCGACAGTGGTGCGGGCGGAATCGGTGAGCTGCAAAGTGACATTGGTGCCGGAAGAAACTAGCGACAAACTGACGGTTACAGACTGGAACTTCGTGTCACTTGATGGGACCCTCTCCAGGAACCGACACGACGTCAATCCCGAGTTCAACCCGGATTCAACTGTTTGGGCTGGCCCGCTGATCACGTCCGGCAAGATCGCGGTTACCGCGTTCATTGGTCAGACGAGCCCGTCTACCAAGATGGTAACCGTCTCGGTTACCCCACGGCGCTGGAGCAAAGATAGTATTCCGGACTTCCCATCTCGGCCCGATCTCATCGGTCAAGGCTGGTTGCCAACGAGACCGGACTCCGTACACGACCTCGGCCAGATTCGATTCCAATGGAAAGACAATGGAGTCATGGATACCTCCGCCTATCGTGGTCTGGTCGAAGACGGCCCGAACGCGCTTTTCTACTATGTGAAGCGAATGCCTCCGGTGCTCGAGTGGGTGCGGATTGCCGTAAACGAGGCGGCACTTCAGCGCAACAGCGGTTTCTATTTGGCGCAGCCTTCAGGCCTCGCGGGCAACGTCTACAATGCGGAAAACCCATGTCTTCGCGAAGATGTAATTTCGGCGGACACGCGTAACAAGATTCTGGCGCATGAGGGGTCGGACTGGCAATTGAATCCCGTCTCGCACGCCGGCAGGATGCGGCAGTTGGCATTCGAGCGGCTTCCCGCGGCGGCAGAGAGTGTATTCGTGAAGGCGGATGCTGGAGGACCGCAGGCACTGATGGATCGCTACCACATCCTCGTCCTCAAGGGCGTCGCACTCAAGATCGATACACTCGCCAATAAGCCTATTGATGCGGCCAATCCGGTTCATTTTGGCGCCGGTCGCAGATTGGGCTGCACATTCGTTTATCCGTCACGGTGATTCGGGTCTCGACCACCTTCACAAGCGAGCAGAGCATGCCTGCATTCTCTTTAATGTCTTTCCGCCAACGCTTCATCGGCGGGATGGCGTGTGTTGCGTGCCTGACGTCGTGCGCGTTCGCGCAGGCGTCCTTGGAGAGCTCGGACGCGATATTGCGAGCGGATTGTCGACTAGCCGCTCAAACACTAGCGACCGGCCACCCGGCGCCAAAGAGCGACTGGGCTCTCGCATTGATCCCCCGATGCACGGACTCCGGCGGTCCGGCACTGCGGGCCCTCTGGGCGGCTGCACCGAGCGACAGCGTCGCTCTGGAGCAGTTGATGACGGCAAGCGCTCGGCTGCTTGATGCGCGCGTCTACAGCGGCGTTCTAACGGCCGCCCGTGACGTTGGAGCGCCGCTTCCTACGCGACTTGCAGCACTGCGAGTCCTCGCGACATACGTGAACCCGAGCAAGGTGATCTACCCGGATGCGCTCGCGAAGCCAAAGGCGGATACAGCGATTATTGCCATCTTCGTGAGTTCGAGCCACGGTCCGCACCAATACATCGGCGCTGCCCCTATGCCGACGGCCGCCAGAGACGACATACGAGAGTTGTTCTGGCGACTGTGGCACGCCGATCCGGATCCCGTGGTTCGTCGCGCTGGGCATGCATTGCACGCCAATCTGTTCTGAACGCACCACAAGGGGCACGCGAGACTCGATGTTTCCAGGTGAAGGCGCGCGATCTCACCGGATCGTAGGCCGAGAAGTGCATCAGGGTAACGCTCGTGCTGCGGACGGACGGCGGTTCCCTCCTCACCCAGCCGCCGGCCCGCATCTCCGTCCGCGCAGGCGGCCGCAGGACCCATAGACGGCGCGCGCAGCGCGCCCGAGGGTCCGAGAGCC